>Ga0209674_100063_pt1 | contig 275507 bp, 236 predicted proteins | sample AraplaCvi_mMS_r2_FD_184279 | JGI IMG/M metagenome (GOLD analysis project Ga0209674, IMG submission 184279) | Arabidopsis root microbial communities from North Carolina, USA - plate scrape CL_Cvi_mMS_r2 (SPAdes) (version 2) | ecosystem: Host-associated > Plants > Roots > Endosphere | place: USA... | reverse complement strand
AAGCCCTTTTCCTCAGTGCTAACCAGACGAGCCAGTCGATAGAAGCATTCCCCAAGGGTGGGGATGAAAGGAACGTCCCTTCGAACCAGTCCGACGCGCGGCATATACGTCTTGACGAGTGCCACCTGCGACTTCAGTCGATCATTGCAACACATTGCTGAAATCGTTCGGCCGGTGTATCTCCACCCGCATTACCTGCTTTGCGACTCAGTCAAGATCGGCCTTCATCAGCGCCGCCTGACATCGGGCGTGCGTCCACCCAGTTGAGCAGGGCGTCCAGTGCGGGGCACAGTGTTTGCCCCCAGTCTGTCAAACCGTACTCCACTTTGGGCGGCACTTGATGATGGATGATACGGCGGACGATCCCGTCGCCTTCCATCTGCCGAAGCTGCTGGGTCAGCATCTTTTGCGAAACAGAAGGAATGGCCCGCTCCAGTTCGGAGAACCGCATGACGCGGCCGCCAAACAGGTGGAATAGGATCACGAGTTTCCATCGTCCATCCAAGAGCGTAAAGGCGCGCTCTACGCCCGCCGCAGCTTCTTCCTGCGTGTATGAATGCGAATTTCTATTGGCCATGTGCCTTACCCCCAGGTAAGTACCTTACTTTTTCGTGCGTTCTTGCCGGTTGATCACCGCAACCCCATTCTGATTCCCACGCAAACATTTGGCGCCAGCGTATGCCCCACAGTAAATGGAGGACTCGGAAATTGAAAAACCTACCCCAACCCATCGCCGACTACTTCGCGGCGGATAGCACCAAAGACGCGGAACTTGTCGCCCGATGCTTCGCGGAAGACTCCGTCGTTGTCGATGAAGGTCATACCTATAAGGGACGGCCGTCGATCAAAGAATGGAAAGAAGAATCGTCGATAAAGTACCAATACACCAGCACACCGATCGCCATTGAGATGATCGGTGAGAAAGCCATTGTCACCAGCCACGTGGTCGGCAACTTCAAGGGGAGCCCGCTCGACCTGCGATATACCTTTGAGATTCAGGGCGAGAAGATCGCGAAACTCGAGGTCACCCTATGAACTTTAGCCTGAAGCTGGAAGGCAAGCGTGCCTTGGTAACGGGTGGAACAAAGGGCGTGGGGGCGGCCGTCGTCGCGGCACTGCTTGACTCAGGTGCGCGCGTCATGACATCGGCAAGATCGATTCCGCCGTCGACCATCAGCGGGGCCCTATATGTAGCCGCAGACCTTTCAACAGCGGAAGGTTGCAGGGCGCTCGCAACGGCGGTTCACACTCAGCTGGGCGGCATAGACATCATCGTCAACGTCGTGGGCGGCTCAAGCGCGCCACCGGGCGGCTTCGCGGTGCTAAGCGATGAAGTCTGGAGTGAGGAGATCAACCTCAATCTAATGTCAGCCGTTCGCCTAGACCGCGCCTTGCTACCGCTGATGCTGGCCCAGGGCTCTGGTGTCATCGTCCACGTGACATCCATCCAGCATACTTTGCCGCTCCCTGAGTCCACGACAGCCTACGCGGCGGCAAAGGCCGCACTTTCGACTTACAGCAAGAGCCTCTCGAAAGAGGTAACGCCAAAAGGCATTCGCGTAGTGCGGGTGTCACCTGGCTGGGTCGAAACAGACGCGGCCGTGCATCTGGCCCGACGACTGGCCGATGACGCCGGCACAGATTATGAAGGAGGCAAGCAGATCATCATGAACGCCCTGGGCGGAATACCGCTCGGCCGTCCGGCGAAGCCGGAGGAGGTCGCGGACCTGATTGCTTTCCTCGTCTCCCCTCGCGCGAGTGCGATCTCCGGAACGGAATACATTATCGACGGAGGCACGGTTCCCACGGCGTAGCTCCATAAGGGGATTGCTCAGGCAGAACGCAGCGCCCCTTCTCGCGCTCAATATTGAGCATGTGGCACCGCCATGCGCCGCACGCTTGGCTAGGACTGGCTCAAGTAGGCCGTGAGAGCGTCGATATATTTGGCTGCCCGCTGGGCAACTGGAAGTCGGGCGCAGGCTTCCCCGTCTAATCTGCGCCCGGCCTTCCAACCTTGATCGCTAGGAAGCGCAAGACAACCTTGTCCATGTCAGAGCCAAGGGCAGCCATCAAACATGCTGGATCAAGCCTCCTCACGAAATCCGAGTGCGTGCTCCCGACGGCGCACCCAGTGCGACACCGTGATATGGATAAGCTCGGCACAGACAGCGCACTCATCATCGGCAAATTCGCCGCGCAAGTGCTCCAAGGCGCGGCCATTTAGGCGAATGGTCGCGAGCCATCTCAGACCCGATGCCGTGGCCCAAACATTGGCGTCATAGCGATACCTTCCGCAAATGCCGGTAGCACTCTGCATGAGATCATCCGGAAAGACCGAAGACCAGCATATGCACGACGCTGTTTGCATCGAGTGGAAATAGGCTTATCAGCCTTGTTATGACTGATCCTTCTTCCTCACAGTCTCGGACACCATGTGCATTGCGCTGAGCGTCATGTGCAGCTGAATGGTCTTGTCTGGCATGTCGACGTAGGTGAACGGAAGCGTCGACTCCCAACCAGGCCTCTCCGCGACCAGAAGGCCGAGCATGATAAGGCGTGCTGCGTCATCGGCTTTAACGTGGCTGCCGCCACCAGCGATCTCGAGCAGCGTGTCGATGTCGCTTTGATTTAGCTTGACGTCCATACGCGGTACCGGCCGATTGCGGTGGAACCACCATTCCATAACCAGGGCGTCAAATCCTGATGCCTGTCAATTGGAACGCTCGCGCAAAGCAAAAATGGGTTGCGAAGCTACTTGAATCGATATCGCAGGCGTCTGGATCCACAAGCGTTCGGATCCAAAGCGAGTAGCGTCGTGGGAGCCCTGAGAACACATGTATTTTTTTCGGGCTTCTACCTCCGCTTGGCGCCGGTACTTCCATGGCGTTCGTGCAGAGCGCAGGACATTTGCGCGGCCCGACTCTTACGCGTTCCTTACCGTGCTCGGGTGTAGCCAATGGCAGTTACATTTTCTTACCATTTGCGCATCCTGGACGAAAGCTTTGGTTCATAACGCAAAGGGGGAATATGAGGGCGTTTTCCTTCTATTTTCGAGACTCAAAAGTCTCCGTCTCATACGACCGCGGCGATTCGGCGGAATTGATTTGGATCGCCTCCCTGCAGATCAGGGGCCGAGTCATAGCTATTGACGGCACTGCCGGGGCTGTCTCGGCGGATCCTGAGGCGGAGATTACTCGATCGGTTATCAAAAGCCTTGAGTGGGCGTTGGCCACGGCCAAGAGTTAGCCGGTTTTCGATGTCTGGCCAGGCTCAAAATGGGCGGCAGCTCGCCACTGCCGCCCAGCGAAACCACTTGCTGATCTGGGCCCAATCGATGGAATGATTCAGGCTGCCTGACCCTGCAACAACCGACGTTCAGAGCCGAGCCGATCCCCGCCGCCGATGGGAATGACCCGCGGTTTCAACGCTTCGGGCAGCTCACGCTTGAGGTCGATAGTCAGCAGACCATCCCGCAATTCCGCACCCGCCACCTGCATGTGCTCGGCGAGTTCGAATCGTCGAGTGAATGGGCGATTCGCGATGCCCCGGTGGAGCACCTCGCCGATATGGTCAGCTTTCCGTTCACCGGTGACGGTAAGGAAATTGTTCTGAATTTCGATTTTCAGGTCGTCGCGAGAGAATCCCGCGAGGGCCATCGTGATGCGGTACTGGTCCTCGCTTATCTTGATGGAGTCAAACGGAGGCCAATTGTCCTGCGGTGGCGTGCGAGCGGCAGTTTCGAGCAGCTCGAAAACGCGGTCGAAGCCGATGCTGGAACGGTGTAGAGGAGAGAAATCAAGCACAGTACGCATTGCCATATCCTCCTGGAAGCAACATGGAAGTGAGGACTGCTGCCGCGCCGACTGGCACGGTGTCCGCCGACCCTCGAGGCGATCGGCGGTGGGTAAAGATAATCAGCCGGCCAAGCCTTGCAAGGGGTTCTGGATGTGCGTTCAGGTTCCGCTTCTGGACCGCAAGGAACAGAAACGGAAGCCGCTTCGCTGACCGAAACAGCTGTTTGTTAGCCGCTTACGCTACCGTGCGCAGAGGCCGGTACATTACAGGTCATGAGTTAGCCTTTCTCGCAGCAGGCTGTACCACCGCTGCCGAGTTAGCCCATCAATACGGAAATCTCTATTAGATTGAGGTCCGGATCCCGCACGTACACAGAGCGGATGTCCGAGGTCGCCCCCTTGCGCGACACCGGTCCTTCCTCGATGGGGATGTCCATCGCGATCAGCCTCCCGATAACCTCGTCCAGCGGTATGTTGGCAAGCAAGCACAGGTTCAATGCACCGGGAACGGGAAGGTGTGCTCTTAGTTCGAGCTCATGCCCCTTCACCTGCAGGTCGATCTTCTGGCTGCCAAAACGAAACGCCTTACGCCCTGGCCTGGGTTGTTCCAGCGTCATACCCAACACCTCGACATAGAAGCGTACGCAGGCCGTTTCGTCCGTCGTGGTGAGGACGAGGTGATCGATCTGATCAATCATGTGGATCTCCACGGTATGCATTGCGATTTCAGGGGGCAAGCGGTTACGCGTGAACACCATGGCGGCAAAATCGAGCGAACGCTTAAGGTTGCTGCTTAAGCCCGGTCGCCCTGCATACGCGGCGTAGCAACCAGGTCTCCCGCCAAGACCAAGGCCGCATCGAAATGGTCGACGAAATACAACTCCCCTTCTTGCGGGTGCAAATCCATCTGCTGGATGACTCGCCGCGGCTGCGCTTGAAGGCCCGAGACCACCAGCACGATACCGCGCCGCCGACAGCGTTCACGCAGCGCCTTGAGCGCATGCACGCCACTGGCGTCGATAACGGGCACCAAGCGCATGCGCAAAATAAAGACGCGGGGAAGCTGTCGGAACTGGTCCAACAGATCGTCGAGCCGATTGGCAGCCCCAAAGAACAGTGGTCCGCTGATTTGGAAGACTTCGACGCCCGGGGGCAAATGGGTACGTTGTGACCGATCGCCCACGGACGCGGGGTCATCACCGTTCTCATCCAGCAATTTGATCCCGGTGTTGACCTCCACGGCGTCAGCCATGCGAAACATGAAGACGAACGCCGAGACCACCAGGCCCACCTCGATCGCCACGGTCAGATCGAAGAAGACAGTGAGACCAAACGTCAGCAGGAGGACCAGTCCATCGCCCTTGGGAGCCGACAAGGTGTGCCGGAAATGTTCGATCTCACTCATGTTCCATGCGACCACCAGCAGTACCGCCGACAGCGCTGCAAGTGGGACAAACTTCATCAGTGGCGCCAACACCAGCATGAATAGCAGCAGGAAGGCGGCATGGATCATCCCGGCGACCGGTGTGTGGCCCCCGGCACGGATGTTCGTGGCCGTACGAGCGATAGCGCCCGTGGCAGGAAGCCCGCCGAACAACGCCGAGGCCACGTTGGCAACGCCCTGCGCCACCAGTTCCCCGTTCGAGCGATGTCGGCCGCCGGTCATGCCGTCAGCCACCACGGCGGATAAGAGCGACTCCACGCCGGCGAGGAAAGCGATGGTGAACGAGCTGGGTAGCAGCTCACGCGTGCGTTCGAACGGAATGTGCGGAAAGTCGAAGATCGGCAGGCTCGACGGCAGCCCGCCAAAACGACTGCCAATCGTTTCGGCAGGTAGAGCCAAACTCGCACTCAACGCGGTGCAGACCACCAGGGCGACTAGGAAGCCGGGCCAGGCGGGTCGCCATCGCCGAAGCGCCAGGATCAGACCCAGGGCGATGAGCGTGAGCGCGAGCGCCGAGAGTTGAGTGGTCGGCAGATAGCGCATATACGCCGCCCAACGCGGCAGAAAGTCTGCCGGCACAGCCGGCATCGTGAGTCCCAGGGCATCCTTGACCTGACTCGAAAAGATGCTCACTGCGATGCCCGCCGTGAAGCCTGTAATGACAGGCTGCGGCATGTACTTCATCAGGGTGCCAAGTCGCAAAAGCCCCGCGCCCATCAGCATCAAACCGGCCAATAACGTGCAGAGAATCAGGCCGCCAAAGCCGAACTTCTGGATCACCACGAACACGACGGGAATGAAGGCGGCCGTCGGTCCGCCGATCTGGACACGCGAGCCGCCCACGGCGGAGATCAGAAAGCCCGCGATGACGGCCGTGTAGAGACCTTTTTCCGGCGTGGTTCCGCTGGCGATCGCCAGCGCCATAGCCAGGGGCAACGCCACGATCGCAACCGTTAACCCGGCTACGGCATCACGCCGCAAGTCGCCCCACCCATAGCCTTCATGCAGAACGGTAACCAGCTTCGGCACAAACAATCGCAAATAGTTGCGAACTTTGCTCGCGTCCATCGCACCCCCGCAGCGGTGACTTGGATGATCATGGTATTATCATGCCATGCACATTAGGTGTAAGTCAGAGCTTGTCGTATGACCATCGAAAACCGCACCGCGCGGTTGACCATCTTGATCGACCCCCGCAAGAAGGCCGTCTTTGAGCGCCTGTGCGCCGCCGAAGACACCACGCCTTCCCAAGTCGTGCGTCGACTGATCCGTGAGTACATCGAACAGACCACCGGACGACCGTGGCATGCCGAGGAAGAGGCTTCTCTAGAAGCGCCATCGGTTGAAACCGAGCATCGCCGCATCGGCGGCCGATAACGCGACGGCCGACACGGAACAATCGATCATGACAACACGAGTGAGCTCCGCGCGGCCCTTTGCTGGGCTGCGCCCCGAGCAAGTCGCCTTTGTAGGCGAGTACGTCGCCACGACCCCAGCCAAGCAGGTATTCGTCCAGCTACTGTGCTGGCCAACGGTGTCGGCGGGCTGGGCCATGCTCACGCAGGCTATCAGTGCCTTGCGTAGCGTAAGGGGCGAGCTCACCACCTTTGGTGGATCCAAGGGCACGTCCTGGATCCACCAGGTCTCGCCCCAACTAAGCTTGTCTCTCGAGCGGGACGCGGCGGCGGCGGAAACCACCTTGGCCACATTGATACGGCGCCTGCCGCTGCGGTTCGCCGTCGCGGTCGTGGAGCATGAGGTGGGTCAACCGGCAGGATCGGAGGCGCTGCGCTACCGATCGTTGTTCACGGCAAGCCTGACTGCCTATGGCGCTTACCTTGAAAGCACCAATCAGCCCGCCTGCCACGCCCTGGTGGCACCTTCCGAAGACCCGGCGACGAGCCACACCCAGCAGCAGGCCTACGGTGAGGTGCTGCCCCATCTCGACAGCGCGACGCGGCTGGCACCGTTGGCACTGTCCTTTTGGTCGGACAACCATGTACCTCTGCCGCTCGAGCTGGTGCAGCTGGGAGCGGCTGCCGTGGGGCGGCATGTGCTGGTCCCCGCCGAAGCGAGCCCATTGTTCGAGACGGTGCGAACCCATCTGGTGTCGCCGTCGCGCTTCCATGCGGTCGGTACGCCGGGACGTCGCCGAAAGTGAATATCCACGCTGATTGCGGACCGCGTATCTCGACGAACCCGCCTTCCCGCCGTCCCATATGCCACAGCGACAGGGCGTCATGCGCGTCCTGATTGTTGATGGCGACCTGGGTTTTTGTGCCGCCCTCGAGCACGACCTGCAAGGCCACGGACACTCTGTCCTCGTCACGGCAGGCTTCGAATCCATGGTGGACGTTTTACTAGGTGACACCCCACGCCGCGATTGTGGATGCCCATCTTCCGTACGGCGAATCGCGACATGTCGCGATGGTGCTGCGTCGCTGTGGCGTGCCCGTGATATTGCTGGCCGAGCACGAAGGGCCAACGAACGCAATGGAGGAATCGCGCATCGTGGCCGACGTGACGCTCATGGAACCCGTGGACCTAAGCGAGATCCTGCGCCATCTCAATCGACTTCGCTCGATCGAGCATTAATGGCATGCACGGATAGGCGGCGCCGAAGACCTTCTAAAAGCCAGTGCACCATATGCAAGATCAAGAGAGCGCAGTTCGATGTCCCAATTGCAAGTCATCCAAGCGGCAGAAAGCTTCACCGACTGGTCCGCACCTTGGCGCTTCTTGGAAACGGTGTTGACCCACACGAGCCTCTCCGAGACCGATCGCATCGTGGCGAGAAATGTCTGGGCTCACGCTTGCGGCGCGGCGCATTGGCAGGGATGCGATCTTCCTTCGGGAATCGCGGCCGCGGAGCAGGCACTCAGCCGTGCATTTCCGTGGCTGAGTCCGATCGCCCGTGAGCAATTTGTCCGGGCAGCGTCTTACGAGTGGAGGTAGGACCTCGCTGTCGGGAATGACGCTGTGTCACCAACCGTGGACGACGCCGGGCGTCCCATTCTTTTTTTGGTAAAAGGTCCGCAATGGTCGGAAGCGGATACTACCGTTGCGATGAACGGTGATTCACACATTGCCAGTGGCTAGTCTCCCCTTACTCGCAATTCATCGAGCAATTCCTTCCCCGCCTCAGTCAACATAGGAGGCGGAAACGTCGCATATCCGAGCTGTACTAACGCGAGGATGTTTGATGGAGGTACACCGCTAGCCACTAACTCCAAATCTTTTCTCGCAACCATATTGGCGAGTCCCTTGGGCGGAAAGAGAAGGTCTTTTGGAGAATGCCACGGCGCCCTGAACAGACTGCTGAATCAGCCGGGCTCACCTGCGTAGCGTGGTCCATAACGCCCCTCTATAGGCGGAAATGAAATTGCAGCCTTTGGCCACATGTCTCGGCATGGACAAGGCAGAACCGACTCTGGTTCCAGCGCTCAGCCAGAATTCCTGGTTTTGGATTCCGGGCCGCCCGTGAATAGTGAACGTTCGGGTTGCAGTTGACTCCCCATCAGAGAGAGTGAGGGGCGAGTGGAACATCCCAATCCCGGGGCGCTGATTACTGGAGGTGTCCACCGACTGGCGCCGTAGTCTGACGCCAGGCTGCTATCACGGGCTGGCGATGGATGTCATCGAAATGTCGCCTTGCTCCGAACAATATCCAGGCACACACGCCTGGAAGAGAAGAACTCTCTGCCAAGCACGCCATCGACGTTTGGCGCAGTGAAGGGAATCAAGCGAAAAGTCCGCGGCCCGATCTCGGTGCCGCCGATCTGGAAACGCAGAAGCTCGACGGACCTTTGATCCTCCTTGGGTGTATCTCCCAAGGACGAGGGGCGGAAAATGTCTCGGTTGGATCCAGTGTCGAGCTGGAACACACGGGGGCCAAGGTTCGTCAGGGCGGTGGTTTGGATAACCGCATTTTTGATTTCAATATCGAATGTTGCACCGTCGCCACATTCAGTTTGCATGGCATGCAGATCGTCTTTGGAGAAGAGACGCAATTCACCCATGGGGTAGTCAAAAACCAGAAGGTAGTCCTTCAAGAGGCCGTACCCAATGTAGCCATCCTGTGGATAGCTGTGGCTTCCCATCGGTGGCAAATCTGCCCCATGAATTGCCGTCAAATCCAAACTGCCGGCCTTCAGACTGCTCGCAGTGAATGACCTGCTTATGTAGGTCTGACGCTGAGCATCATTAGCTTTTTGACTGGCTCCGTCATACGGAAGGCCGAGCCGGGCGATAGCCTCTTGCTTCAAGGCGAGAGTCTTGTATCCGCCAGTATCCAGAAAAAGGCGGACCTTTTGTCCGTTGACCACGGCCTCGAACGTAGGTAGGCCGGTGTCGTCTACGGTAAAGGCAATCCTGCCGATAGGCTTAGCTTTCACGCCTGGCTTTTGCATTTCGGCACAGCCGGCTGTCGTGAACAAGCCGATGGCAAAAAAGAAGAATGTGGCACGACGCAAAAAACACGCGGTGCGTTTGCACTGTAGTTCCATGGCTCCCCATCGCCCCTTGCTGAATCCGTAAGACGGCAGCTTAGGCCGACCTACACGGAACTCCATTCCCCCGGATGCTACTGCCGCTCCCCAATCATCCGGCAACGAGGACTCTCGACAACGACAGCGTCCTTGTCAAGACATTTGAAAGTAGAAATGTCGCGCACATGCACGGCGCACGAAAAGCCGGAGATGCAGATCTGATTGGGAAGGGAGATCAACTATCGCAAGTTTGTTTTCCGTCGCTTACCCAAGGAGTCAGGTCCATCTCTGCAGTGGCATCTTCACTGCAGAGATTTCTCCTCCACGGTCGTCGCACAACTGCGCAAATCAGTGCGCGCACGATTATTTAAAATCAAGCATTTGGCGAGCCGATGTTTTAGTGCGGAGAACGCTGCAATCACGGTTCAATCAATTGATTGAACACTCCCGCCAACAGCTCAGCCAGATCTTGTTCGTTGGCATTCGCCAGTGCCGGTAGCGCAATCATCTGCCGCATCACCTGGAAGCCGGAAATCACCGCCAGGATCAACGCCGCGCGCTCAGCTCGGTGCTTTCCGCGCAGCGCCTTGGTCGTCGTCTTCAGGTGATGAGCGGAAATCTTGTCGCGGCCGATCTCCGCGGCAAGGTGGCTTGACGCCGAATGCAACGTAATCAGGAAACCATCCAGCGGCGTGTCGTGGGCGCGGGTCAATTTCATCAGCGCCTCCGCCAGCGCCTTGCCGGAGCCTGGCTGATCGAAGATTCCGCCTGCGATCAGGCTGCCTTGCGTCATGGTCTGTTCGATGACTTCCGCGAACAGGCGCTCCTTGTTGCCGAAATAACGGTTCACCATCATGGCCGTGACGCCGGCTTCGGCCGCGATCTCGCGCAGGCCGGCGCCATCGTAGCCCGATCGCGCGAAAGCCTTACGCGCGGAAATCAGGATCGCCTCGCGGGTGGCTTCGGCATCGCGGCGATGTATCGCTTTGGCGGGGTGCAAAGGTTTCTTCATGGCGAAAGTATACGCGTGTAGACAATCGGCAGCCAGTCGAAGTATACATGCGTATACAAGCTCGCTGGTATCGCTCCCCGGGCGAGGCGAGTCGGAGAATGCGGCTGTGAATTCGAGGGTTTTGGTCACCGGTGGCACCGGTTTCATCGCGCAACACTGCATGCTCGCGCTGCTTGAAGCCGGGTATCGGATACGCACGACAGTGCGCGACGTGGCCCGTCAAGGCGAGGTGCTGGCTCAACTGCGAGCGGCGGGCGCCGAACCGGGAGAGCGCCTGTCGTTTGCCTTGGCCGACCTCGGTTCCGACCACGGCTGGGCGGATGCCGCTGCCGGCTGCGCATACGTATTGCACTGCGCCTCCCCTACTCCGACTGGCACGCAAACTTCCGAAGACGACTGGATACGGCCAGCGGTGGATGGGAATCTACGCGTGCTTCGCGCCGCTCGCGACGCGGGCGTCAAGCGAGTCGTCCTCACATCCGCGTTCGGTGCGATCTGTGCCGGCCATGGCGACATGGATAGACCCTTCGACGAGACAGACTGGAGCGACCTGACCGCCAGTGACATTTGGCCGTATCAGAAGGCCAAGACGCTTTCTGAGCGGGCAGCGTGGGAATTCATGGTCCGCGAGGGGCAAGGCTTGGAGCTGTCCGTAGTGAATCCCACCGCGGTGCTGGGCCCGGTGCTGGGTCCGGATTACTCGCATTCCATCCGGCTGATCAAGCACATGCTGGAGGGGCAGCCCGGCTGCCCGAAGATCAACTGCGGCTTCGTGGACGTGCGCGATGTGGCGGATCTCCACCTGCGTGCAATGATCCACCCTTCGGCCAAGGGCGAGCGTTTCCTTGCGATTTCCGGCGATAGTCTCTGGTTGTCCGAGGTCGCGGGAGTGCTCAAGGAAAGCATGGGATCTTCCGCACGCAAGGTGAATGCGCGAACGCTACCCAACTGGCTGGTTCGCCTGGGAGCGTTTAAAGATCCGGCGTTGCGTGGCTCCATTCCGCTGCTGGGTCGCTACATGAACGCTACCAGCGAAAAGGCGAAAAGCGTGCTTGGCTGGTCCCCGCGCCCGCGAGAAGAGGCGATTGTGGCGACCGCAGAAAGCCTGATTCGCCTTGGCTTGATCAAGGGCACGGAGGAGACGGCATAAATCGCATATGAGCCGCTTGATGGCGGCGAAGTGCCGTAGTGCGCCCCACCCTCGATAACCTGTCCCTAATCGCCGCCCCTCCGCAATCAACCGGACCTCTTGGCTTTTACAAAGGTGGGCTCTTACCCATTCGAAAAGACGCTCGGCATGGTGTTTATTGTGCGACACCATGCCGAGCCACAGCATCCTACGCCTTGATGAATGCCAGGATGTCCTTGTTGATTTGCTCAGCCTGGGTGGTCGGCATGCCGTGCGGGAAGCCTGGATAGATCTTCAGCGTCGCGTTCTTCAGAAATTTCGCGGACCGGACGCCAGCATCTTTGTAGGGAACGACCTGATCATCGTCGCCATGCAAAACCAGCGCGGGTTGCTGGATCTGCTTCAAGTCTTCCGTGAAGTCGGTTTCCGAGAACGCCTTGATGCAGTCGTACTGAGCTTTCGATCCGCCCATCATGCCCTGGCGCCACCAGTTGCGAATGATTCCCTCGGATGGCTTAGCGCCTGGCCGGTTGAAGCCATAAAACGGTCCGGTCGGTATATCAAGATAGAACTGCGCCCGGTTGGCCAGGTATTGCTTGCGGAAATCATCGAAGACTTCCATAGGTGTGCCTTCCGGATTCTCCTTGGTTTTAACCATGATGGGTGGCACTGCACTGATGAGCACGATCTTCGCCGTCCTGCTTTTGCCGTGCTTTGCCACGTAGCGGGCAACCTCGCCGCCACCCGTCGAATGTCCGATGTGGACGGCATCCTTGAGATCAAGTGCTGCCGTCAGCGCCGCGAGATCAGCGGCGTAGTGATCCATATCGTTGCCATCCGGCGTCTGGGTGGAGCGACCATGGCCGCGACGGTCGTGGGCGATCACGCGATAACCGTGACTAAGGAAGAACAGCATCTGCGCGTCCCAGTCATCAGCTGACAGCGGCCAGCCATGGCTGAAGACAATGGGCTGACCGGTGCCCCAGTCCTTGTAAAAGATCTCGACGCCATCGGGCGTGACAATCTTTCCGCTAGCGCGGCGTCCACCATGGGTGGTCCCGGTGCCCGTCGGCGAGTCTGGAGACGCTGTCGCCGCAATAGCCGATGCCAGCGGCATGGCCATCGAAGCAACTGCCGCTGCGCCGGTACCGACGAGGACTCTACGGCGCGTCGAATCAATAGGATCATGAGTGCTCATCGGGTGTTCTCCTTTCGTGGTTGATGATCTTGGCGATACCGCCGTGCTTCGTTTCCATCCATCTACCGGAAGCCAAGGTGGTCGTGGTGGGCATAACCCGACTTAATAGACGTCAGAAAACCACGCGCACCTACACGCCCTCGCAATGGAAGCCTTGCCGGCTGCTATCTTGGAAACTGGCGTCCGAACATCGGAAGCCCGCTCCTTGATGCCGACTCGTCCACTTCGTCCTGCAAGACGTCCCAGTGCTCCTTCAATCGCCCGTCTTCGATGCGGACAATGTCAAGCGCGATCCAAGCCACAGGGCGCCCATTCCCCGAAAAGCGGCCATGGAGCATGACGTGGTCGCCTTCCGCCATGATCAGGCCCGGCTCGTAGCGCAATGACGCAGGGGCGGCACGAATGAGATTGAACAGGCCATCCCGTCCTGGCTCGATGTGCGCACTGTGCTGGATATACGCATCCGACCAAAACGCCTCCGCCTTCTGGTAGTCCCGCTGGTTGAAGAGAGTGTCGAACGCCTCAAGTACCAGGGCCTTGTTCTTTCCCCCGCGACTCGTCATTTCGCTTCTCCCTTTAGACTTCGGTGATTTCCGCACCAATCCTTGATGCTAATTCGGAAGCGAAGGCTATGACCTGGTCATACGGCCGGTGGTATAGCCGGACGCCGGAGATCTTTCCTTCGGTGTCACGTTCAAGCACTGTCATGCCTGAAACAAGGGCGCCCTTGAACGAGCCACTCCACTGCAGATACGTCGTCAGTCCAGCAGTATCCTCCGCAGTGAAAGCCACTGAGTCGTACATTTGCTTCGTCGCTTCAAAGAACAACCTGATGTTGCGTACACCCCGGAGCGTTCTCGGCAATACCGAGGCCTCCAGCGTGGCGTCATCGCGAAACGCCGTGGCAAATTCACCACCTGTCGGCCTTCGCAGGATGTCGATCCAGAACGCGCCGGGGAGTTGTATGGCACTGCCAGGCGGGTTATTCGACGAAACAGCGGACATAGGCCGGACTCCTGCTTGCATCACTGGGACAAAGAACCTCATGCAAACTGGATCGATGAAATATCGATCGATACGAGGAGCGGTTCTCGCACTTTCTGGCGATCTGCATCGTAGGCGAATATGCGCCGCCGTGTGGGCATCATGATTCCCTGGAAGCGACGGTATTCGCTTGGGTAATTGGCGCCTGTCGTGCCACCCAGAATATCCACGGTGTAGTCATGGCGGCGCATGAGGCCGTCCGGACCAAAATGGGTGACTTGTGTTCGCGTATGCGATGCGATGTGATCGGGAAAGATCACTTCCAATCGCCGCCACTGTTCGCCGTCCTCTCTCCACGGCTCGATCTCTCGCACCTTGAATCCATCGTAGGCATACAGGAACGGACTCGCGAGATACGTCCACATAGCCTCGGACGCAAAGTACGCCGCATGCATCGGCTGCCATGGCGTATCCAGTGCCTGGCCATCGAAGGCCTTTGCCGGCGCGTCATAGGACGCAACCTGGATACCGTTTGATTCAAACCTCAGCGTGCGCCCATCAAACCGCGTATCCACCGCGTCGGGACCAAACGGGCGGATGGAGATGTACTCCTCGTGCGTATGCAGCTCAAATGTCTTGTCTTGGAGGATGTCCCTGACGTTCTTCAGCGCCCATATCGCGCCACCGATGGACGCCTCGGCTGTCATACGCTGATATTGGTTCCACGCTCGCCACCCGCCGTGGGCCTCGATGGCAAATTCCAGCAGATCGTTCATGAGAACCTCACGTACTCGCGTGGCGATGGATAGGGGTACAAGTCAGCGATGGCCTGAAGCGACACCATCGTCTGGAGAAGGGAAAATCGTCATGTAGTTCACGGGAACGAACCGATAGTGATCGCCGTCCGGTCCAACGTGGCCAATACCGGGGAATTGGACATGCGAAGCGGCGATGAAGTAGCCGTTCCTGGCGGCATCTGCCAGTGCGATCTTGCGCTGGGCAGCATTGGCTTTCTCGTCGACATCGAAGGCCATCGTCGCATCGGGGTCAACGAACTGCACTGCCGCAAAATGGACGAGATCGCCCCAAACGACCAACTTCTGCTGCCGGCTTTCGATGACATAGCAGACATCGCCGGGCGTGTGACCAAATGTTTCCTTTGACGTCACGCCCGGAGCGATGGCCTTATTTCCCGCAAAGGTTACAAGCCGATGCGCGGCGACGTACGGTGCCAAGGCTTTCATCGCCTTGTCGAACAGCGGCTTCATCTCTTCGGGCGCCTTGGCTCGCTGCTCTGCGCTCAGCCAGAATTCTGCCTCGCGTTTGTCGACCCATACGGTCGCCTGCGGATAAACGGGCTTGCCATCGTGCACTAGGCCACCAACATGGTCGAAGTGCAGATGGGTGATCACGACCTTATCGACCTGTTCGGGCCGATAGCCCGAGGCCAGCAGGTTCTGGGCGACCTTCCCGAGCGTGGGGTCCCACATCTGCCCTGCCCCCGCATCAACCATGATTAGCTCCTTACCTGTGTTGACCAGATAAGCTGCACTTGAGTTTTCAACTGGCTCGGCGAGAAACGCTCTCTCGGTGAGCTGTTCCACCTCCTCGGGAGATGCATGATGGGTGATGTCGTTCCAGGCGATCGCCTTGGTTCCATCCGAGAGAGCGGTGATTTCATAGTCACCGATCATCATTCGAAAGTAGCCGGGCGCTTGCGTCCTTATTTGCGGAGCCGCGGCAAAAGCCATGGTCGCGCTGGTCACGATCACCACTAGCGTCGAGAGCACAAAGCGCAGGGGATTCGCGTTCGATAGCATTGTCATGGCGCGCTCTATCGGAGGAGTTGGGTCCGCGCCAACGTTGGCGACAGGAGGACTCAAGTCTGCGATTTGGCGCGGTCAGGAGCTTGCGTGGATATCACCTACTTTCGCTAAGGACGCTCGATCCCACGCGTAGGCGAAGTCCGCGAGCGAAGAGATCACGCCTTGCGATTCTGTCGGTCTTGAAAGAGGTTGCCGGCCAGGTAATCAAGAAAGACACGAAGCCGCGGCGTGACGTGGCGTCCCGACGGCCAGACGGCTCGAAAGACGTTCTGATACTCAAGATAGCCATCCAGTACACGCACCAGACGGCCTTCACTAACTTGCCTGGACACCGTGAAATCAGGGACACATGCGATGCCCACACCGCGCTCCGCCAGGTCAATGAGCGGTTCAAGCGTACTGGCTGAGAGGGTCACAGGAACGGGCATCTCCACGCCCTTATCGAGTTGCTTAAATGGCCATCGCTCAAGCTTGCCCGTCGAGGGAAATCGATGGTGCAGACAAATGTGCGGTCCCAAGTCCCCGGGATTGAGAGGCACGCCTGTTCGTTTGAAATAATCGGGCGAGCCGACCAGAACCAGCCTGTAGACCCCAAGCGTACGGGTCATCAGCCGGGAGTCCACGCCCTCCCCCGTCCTTACGGCGACGTCAAAACCCTCATCGATGATATCGACCAGTCGGTCACTTAGATCGATATCAAGTTCGATCTCGGGATACTTACGGATGAATGCCGCCAGTGCAGGATTGAAGAGGTCGCCCAACGCGGGAAGGCTTACCCGGAGCTTGCCGCGCGGCGCCGACCGGTTTCCTGCCAGCTCACGTTCGACCGCGCTGATTTCGAGCAGGATGCGCCGGCTGCTTTCCAGAAGAAGCTCGCCTTCGGTCGTCAGCGAGATGCTTCGGGTACTCCGATGAAAAAGCCGCACACCCAGCTGTGCCTCGAGCCGCGTAATGGCCTTGCCCACGGCGGAGGCCGAAAGGCCGAGCTTGCGCCCGGCCTGGGTAAAGCTACGCGTTTCTGCGGCATGCACAAAGATCGGTAGAGAACTTAGGCTTTCCAAGGTGGGATGCCCTCTGCTCGTTCGCCCTAAGCCGTCCGCTGCCATGTTCCGCTCCTCGTTCTGTATACCACCCGGCTGACTGCATGGGTGAGAAGGCGCCCTCGCGCGATCCGCTTGTGACGATTCCAATCCCCTGGGCGAACATGCGCCGCCCAGGGGTGGAACCTTCCCGTCATACACCCAGTCCTGGCGTTGACACTGTTTGCGGCCGTTTAAGCAGCCACTGCCTCAGAATAGAAGCCGTAGTCCGTATATCCCTTTTCCGTGCCGCCATAGAACGTCTCGCGGTCGTACGGAGTCAGGGGGTAACCGTTCTGGATCCTCAGCGGCAGATCGGGGTTTGACACGAAATCACGCCCAAACGCCACCAGGTCCGCACTGCCTTCGGCGAGGATGGCTTCGGCTGATGCGGCATTGAAGCCACCTGCTGCGATGATCGGGCCGTGGAAGTACTTGCGCAGCAACCGCGCCGCCACCGGATTTTGGTCCTTCGATTCATCGATCGCATTGCCATTGACGCGAGGTTCGATGAGGTGAAGGTAGGCGAGATGGAGCTTGTCGAGCTGCGACGCGACGTAGGTGAACAGCGCCTCCGGATTGCTGTCCTTCATATCGCCGAACGTACCACTGGGACCCAGCCGTACCGCGACCCGATCGCTACCCCAAACCGAGATCGCCGCATCGACAATGTCGAGGAGGAACTTGGCGCGCTTTTCGATCGTGCCGCCGAAGCTGTCGGTGCGCTTATTGCTGCCGTCTTGGAGGAACTGGTCGACCAGATAACCGTTTGCGCCATGAATCTCGACACCATCGAATCCTGCAGCGAGGCCCCGAATGGCCGCCTGGCGGAACTGCTCGACCAGATCGACAACCTCATGCTCCTTAAGCGCGCGATGCGGCGAGCTGGGCACCCAGCCATTGGCGGTATAGGCCACGCCTTCGTATGCGACCTCCGAGGGTGCCACCGGACGTCCACCTTCCGGCTGCATATCGACATGTGACTGGCGGCCGGCATGGAACAACTGCAGGAAGATGACGCCGCCCTTGGCATGCACGGCATCGGTCACGCGCTTCCAACCTGGAATCTGAGCATCCGAATAGATGCCCGGTGAACCGAGATAGCCGCCGCCGTTTGGCGCGACCACGGTTGCCTCGGAAACGATGTAACCACCTTTGGACGCGCGCTGTGCGTAGTGTTCGACCATGAGGTCTCCCGGCAGATCGCCCGGCTGCTCCGAGCGCATGCGGGTCAGCGGGGCCATGACGACGCGGTGACTGAGTTGGTAGGGGCCGATGGCAATCGGCGAAAACAATTTGCTGTTCATGACTGGATACCTTGGAAAGGGAAGAAGTCGCGGAGTGGCCTCTCGCGATGGTCGACAAGTTGGGCGCCCGCCGGTCCCTTCCAAAGCCCCAAGAACGTCGCAATTGAATGGAATCAAATTCCTCAATCCGTGCGGCACGATTCACCTTGATCCTCAAAGGTGGTGTCGATGCCCACGTCGGTCCGCACACGAGAGCTAGCCCCGCTCGCCACTCATGATCGACAGAAGATATTCGATGACTTCGGCCGCCCTGCCCTCGCGAACGAGCTGGTCCGCCGTAAGTCCAGAAAGGTCGGCGATGCTGTCTTCCAAGTACCAAGCCATTACCCTGACCGGCTCGCGATCGAGCATCGAAGCCAGGTAGAGCACGTACTTTCGTGTGTTTTCACCCTTCCGCGCGAAGCTGCCTTGATTTCGGCCGGCGTTCGTACGGACAACGCTGCCCGGAACGCGCCCGGCGGCATGGGAAAGCAACGGATGGATATTCGAGGTCATGGCTGCTCCACTTGCTGCCCACTTGCGCGCTTCGAGTCGCTCAAAGGACATGTCGATGAGAAACAGCTTGGTCATCCAAGCCAATACGCTTCTTCCCCATTATCGGTGAGCCGCCGTTTGGTTCTTGGCCTCAGGGGATCGATTTTCGAGAAAGGTTCGGCCGGTGCCGACGAGATAACAACCCCGGGCGTCAATAGTGCTGAGGTACCCCGACCCACCGTTGGTTATAGGCTCAATGTTGCCCCGGAGTGGCATGATGAGCGGAAGCTAACGCGACCTCAGTTGGGGTAGCAGATGGGGCGAACCGTATTCCCCTGGTTATGCAAGGCCGGCGTCTATTCGGCGGTGCTGCTATGGCTGGCGTCACCGTTTATCGCGTTGGCGGCCGATCCGTCCCAATTCCAGCACGCCGGCTGGAGTACCGCCGACGGTGCTCCGTCCGACATTTGGGCCATCGAACAGGCAGCAGACGGCTTTTTATGGCTGGGTACCGGCGAGAGCCTCTATCGCTTCGACGGCGTGCGGTTCGAGCGATTCCTGGATCGGCACAATCGCCCGCTCCCCGCCAGTGACATCACTGCCCTGAAGCTCACTCAGGATGGTGATATTTGGGTCGGCTACTATCAGGGCGGTGTTTCCCTCATACACGACGGCGAGGTCACTAGTTTTGGTCCAGCTGACGGATTGCCCCCAGGCTGGGTCTCCTCGTTCACCACGGATGCTTCGGGCAGCGTCTGGGCATCGTTTGCCGGCGGTCTTGCGGTCTTTCGAAACCATCGCTGGAGCACGATCGGCAGCGCCATGGGCTTCCCCGGCAACCATGCCGGCTGGGTGCTGGTAGATCCGCAAGGCACGTTATGGGTAACCGGCCGCGATCACATTTTCTTCTTACGGCCTGGCGACGCACGGTTCACACAGACAGCCGCCCGCGTAAACCTGAACACCAACCTTGCCCGGGCCCCGGACGGCACACTGTGGGTCACTGACAAAATTCGCGGTGTGCGTGCATTGCCCGGACTGTCCGTCACCCACCCGGACATCGAGTTTCCGGACCCGCCACACGGTGAGCCGTTCATCAATGGTGCGCGCCTACTGTTTGATCACGAGGGACGGCTGTGGGGTACCGATCACACCACGGGTGGCGTCTTTCTCGTTGACCGCCCTTCTAGCGTTGCGGCCAGTTCGCTGCTTCATGAGGCCCAAATTACCGCGCGCTTCAGATCGGAATCAGGCCTAACTTCTGAACAAACCAGCCCGCTGTTCGAGGACAAGGAGCGAAATGTCTGGGTCGGGACGAACTTTGGCCTTGATAGCTTTCGGCACGCGAATGTCGCAACCCTGAAAAATATATCGGCGAACTCGGGAAAGTTGTTCAGCGTTGCGATAGATCCCGCAGGAACCGTGTGGGTGGCTAGCGGCAAATCCCTTTACCAATGGTTGGACGGCGAGCTACGGCCCAAAGCCACGTTCGAGCATACGATCTTCGAGCTTGCCGCTGCTCCCACCAACGAGCTCTGGTTCCACTCCAACAGTGACCTCTATCGTTGGAGCAATGGCGTCGCGACGGCCATCGGTAAGCCTTCCAGTACTGCGGATCTCGACATCACATCCGAAACACCCGACCGCAGCGGTGGACTGTGGGCGGCATTCAACATGGGCGGAATCTTTCACTGGCACGATGGCCGGTGGACACGGTGGGAGGAACAGCCTCAAGTCACTGGCAACGCGCAGGCCATGGTGATGACCAGTCAAGGCGTTCTGTGGGTTGGTTTTCCCAATAATCACGTCGCCTCATTTGACGGAAATCAGACGCACATATTTTCAGCAGCCACCGGACTGAATGTTGGCAACGTGCTGTCGTTCAGTGCCGAAGGTGCCGATGTCATCGTGGGAGGTGAAACTGGCATTGCGTGGAGCAAGGGCGATCGATTTCAAAGTATCAACAGTCTCGGCGACCTACCCATTGCAGGTGTCTCGGGTATTGTGAAAAGCGGCGAAATGCTATGGCTCAATACAAGCAAAGGCGCCGTCCGTATCGCTCAGACGGAACTCTCAAAAGCACTTGATGACGGGCACTATATCCCGGAATTTCGAATCTTCGATGCGCATGACGGTCTTCCTGGCGTTGCCCTTCAAACGGAGCCCACGCCCTCTGCCATGCTCGATGGTCAAGGCAACCTTTGGCTCGAAACCAACAAGGGCGTCGCGATCATCGATCCGTCCAGAATAAGGACGAACCGCGTGGCACCCCCTGTCACCATTCGTTCGGTGGACACGGACAAAGGGATGTACTCGCCGGAACACGCGCTATTACTCCCTCGTCACACGACACGGCTACGCATTGCTTACACCGCAGCCAGCCTTTCAGTCCCGAGCCAAGTGCATTTCCGTTACAAGCTCGATGGCTTGGACCGGTATTGGCAGGAGGCAGGAGGGCGCCGTGAGGCGTTCTACACGAATCTTGGCCCGGGCAGCTATCGGTTCCACGTCGTTGCTGCCAACGAAGATGGCGTATGGAATGACGCCGGCGACACGCTCGATTTCGCGATAGCGCCCGCTTACTACCAGACCTGGTGGTTCGCCGCGCTGTGCGCGGTCGGTGCGATCTTGGCAATCGGAATTTTCATCAAGCTCCGAATGCACCGCTACGCAGAAAAGCTACATATACGTCTTGAAGAGCGGCATAACGAACGCGATCGCATTGCGCGAGACCTACACGACACGCTTCTTCAATCCATCCACGCGCTAGTGCTCAGCTTCGAGGGTGTTGCGAGACAATTGCAGGCGGACTCGCCGGCCAGACGTCTTCTAGATGAAGCGCTCGATAAGGCTGATGAGGTCATAGTCGAGGGGCGCGACCGCGTTTACGAACTTCGGGAGTCGAGCTCTGACATCGGCGATATCGGCGATGTCATCGAGACAGCCGGCTCGCGATTGGCCCAAACCTATGGATTCCTCTTCGATCTGCAGATCAAGGGCCAGGAGCAGGAGCTTCGCGGGCTCGTGGCGGAAGAGTGCTTCGCAATTGTGCGGGAGGCAATGATCAACGCAGCCAAACATAGCGGTGCAGAGCGCGTGACGGTCACGCTGGAGTTCGCACGCGCCCTTTTCTACGTCACGGTGCTCGACAACGGATCGGGCATTGCGCCCGAACACATCGACAACCCACCGGCAGCGCATTTCGGCATCAGGGGTATGCGAGAACGCGCTGACGGCATTGGTGCAACCTTGAACATTACTTCCGCCGAACGAGAGGGCACGATGGTCACTCTTCTCATTCCTTCGCGCAGCGCATATGTGCGGCGTACTTGGGTACTAGGCAGGGTCACGTGAACGACTGATCTGTTATCCGGATGCGACCCCGGGTTCAAGGTCTTTCAACGAGGTGTGTCTGCCCTCCCCTGTCATTGGGCTCGCGTGCGTCCTTCGAGTCTTTCGCCACGCACCCGGCGTAACGCCGACGATACGAAGGAAAATATGATTGAAATGGCTCTGCTCGCCAAATCCGCACTCGCCGGAAATATCCAGCATCGACCGATTAGTCGATTCAAGGAACCGTTTCGCTTTCTGCACCCTCTGAGCGAGGCGCCAGTCGCGCGGGGACATGCCGGTGGCTGCCTTGAAGGCCCGCGAAAAGTACCCCGCTGATACGCCACAGCTCTTGGCTATGGAGTGAATGGCCAGTGATTCTTCTGATCGAGTCAGCAAGGCCTTCGCCTTTGCCAGCTGCTCAACGGACATTCGTTCTTGTGCTGCGCTTCCGGGAGGCAGAACCCGATAGGGACAGCCTAATAGTTCGAGTGCCTCCAGCACAGCCCAAGTCCACGAGGCCGGCACTTTCGAGCCGGCGTGAGATGCCTCATGCAACAGTGTGATCAGCGCAGATGCCGCAACGTCATCGATTCGACTCAGCGACAGCTCCAAGAAGTATCCGTCGCCGGAAGAGGCGCCGTTCATCGCTGTAGGCTCAATGTTCATATCTCACCCGACCGGCCAAAGAGTTGGCGCCATTGCCGTGGGCTCACGCCCGTGGACTTGGAGAATGTGTGGGAAAAGTGAGCAAGCTTGCCGAATCCGCATGCGTTCGCGACGTAGGTCAACGATTCCTCGGTACTCGCAAGAAGCTTCCTTGCGTGAGCAAGGCGCACTGATAGGCGCCACTGATACGGTGGCACTCCCACACTGCGCTGGAAGGCGCGTGAAAAGTGCTTGCGCGATAGACGGCACGCCCTGGCGACCTCGTCCAGCTCAATGGCGCGCTCCAAATCTTGACTGAGCATTTCCATTGCTTTGCGCTTTTGCCAACTCGCCAAGCTTCCTGGGATAAGAGTCAAGACATTGGAGGCAATCGCGGCGGGACGAACGATCTTGGCTATTGCGTGTTCCAAAGCGACGTCGGATCCATCATTCCTATCGAGCCAGTTCGACAACAGGTCCAATGCTACATGTGCCTTGAACCCGAGCTCCAGGTGCGCACCACTGGTGTTTTCGTCCAGCCTTCTCATGGCATCAGGGCGTGGCACGAAGAAGATCAACCGACCATCGAGAGCCGCGAGCAATCGCGGCGGATCGGCAGTCACAGCGTGCTTCCGTCTCGTACCCGCTGCGCGACGATTCATATCGGCATCCAGACAAGCACCGGCTTGGCGCTTTCTGCTTCGATACTATGAATGAGTGCTCTCAGGCGCATGCCCATTGCGGACGCAATGGACTACCTCTTTCTAGGTAGCATCAGTAGCAACATGGATGGCCAGGACCAGATCGGATACCCGCCATCACATTTCACTCATGCTCTCGTGCCTCCGGAACACGGATAAACGCCTCCGCGAGAGGCCGTGGTGCGCCAAAAGCGTAAGGAGATCGTACTCGCACTTTGCCATGCAGTTCCGAAGCCGCCCGCCAACCCCAGCGAGGGTCGTAAAGCATGCCGCGTCCTATGGCCACGAGATCGGCTTGCCCTTGGGCAATTAGGTTTTCCGCCTGTTGGGCATCGTCAATCGAGCCCGATCCGATCAAGCGAATGCCCGATTGCCTTCGAAGTGCCGCGCCGGGGCCGGCATGATAGAGCGGCGGCGCGGCGATGCGCCCTCCGTCCGGTTGAGTTGTCGAGGTGCTGATCCAATCGACTCCGCGCTGCTTCAACGTGCTCGCGAGCGCGACGCTCTGAGTGACATCCCAGCCGCCGGGCACGCCATCAGCCACGGACAGTTTGATCCCTACCGGCCTTTCTTCGGGAAAGGCGGCACGCACGCCCTCAAAGACTTCGATGACGAAGCGCATGCGATTTTCCAGGCTGCCGCCATAATCGTCGAGGCGATGGTTATACAGCGGCGATAAGAACTGGTGGATCAGATATCCGTGTCCACCGTGCAACTCCAAGGCATCCACGCCTAGCCTCGCCGCGCGGGCCGCGGCTTGCGAGAAGGCTTCGCAGATGCCCCGAATGCCGTCCATGTCCAACTCCACCGACGGCCTCCCGCCCCACTCGGCACGCTGAGCGCAGGGCGCCACTGTCGACCACCCGCCATTTTGCACTGACAACGGCTGACTAGCCCGCCAAGGCACGTCCACTGAGCCCCGAGCGCCCGCATGACCGATCTGCAAGCCAATGGCGATATCGGACACCTGCCGAAGCGCGCTAATCACAACCTGGAGTGCCGATTCCGTTGCGTCATCCCACAGGCCGAGATCGCCCGGAGTAACACGTCCCGCTGGCTCGACGGCCGCACACTCAATCATCAGCATGCCGGCACCGGATTGAGCGAGACTACCCAGATGCACGAGGTGCCAAGCGTGCGCGCGGCCCGCCCGAGCCACAAACTGTCGCATCGGCGCCACCACAATGCGGTTCGGCAATATTAGAGCGCGCAAGGACAAGCCAGAGAACAAGGCGCTCATGAATCCGTCCTAGAAAGAGGCGCAACGTCTAGCGCCGCGTGGCCGCGTGAACGGTTTGTTGCCGGCATCGAGAGCAGTCGGCCACCGGTGATGGCGGCCCTATGCTCGTCATCAGTTTCTTGTGAAACTTGTCCGAATCGAACCACCTTGCAAGAAAAGGCACATCGATTTAGATCGCATCGAAAAAGTGGGATGGGTGTCGCTGTTTGCCTCCCAGCTCACGGGCGGCCGTCGCTCTAGATGCTGATGATGCCGCGCCTCAATGCAATTGCGACGGCATGCGTTCGATCGCGAGCCTTGAGCTTACCGAGGATGCTGCGCATGTGGACCTTGACGGTTTCCTCGGAAATGTTCAGCTGACTCGCCACCAGCTTGTTGGAGTTGCCGCATGCAACACAAGCCAACACGGCGGTTTCCCGCTCGGTCAGCGACTCATCGATGAGATGCGACGTCATATCGATGACGACTTCCGGATAGATGTATCCGCGTCCGCCATGCACGCTCCGGATGGTATCCACCAGCTCCTTGCGCAACGCACTCTTCAGAAGATAGCCGGTCGCCCCTGCCTGTATCGCTCGCATGGCCTGCACGTCACCCTTGTAGGTGGTAAGCACAAGGATGGCGGCGTCGGGTACGTTTGCCTTGATCTGGGCAATGGTTTCCAGCCCGCTGACGCCTGGCATCTGGAGGTCCATCAACGTTACATCAGGGCGAAGCTTAAGAAACTGCTCGAGTCCCTCAGTGCCGTTGGCGGCTTCGCCGACGGTCACCATGTCCGCCTCGCGGTTCACGACAGATGCGATGCCCTCTCGCATAAGGGGATGATCGTCCACGACGAGGACGCGAATACGAGAGCTTTGCTCCACCATGACTAGTCCATCCACGCCGGAAGCAAGAAGTATATGCCGCTGAAGACGCTTCAGGCTTTACCGCGGTTACCGGTCTCCTGACGGGAGCCGATAACCGCGGAGGCGATCATTTCGCGGGAGCTCTGGCGGCCTCGTCAACCAGCTTGACCACGTCCGCTGGGTGCGAAATGTAGACCGCATGCGAGGCCGCGACTTCGACGGTCTTGCTCTTGGCCCGACTCGTCATCCAGCGCTCCAGGTCCGGATTAATAGATCGGTCTTGCGTCGCAACGATGGCCCAACTCGGCTTCGACTTCCAGGCAGCAGTCTTGATGGGTTGCGAGAGCGCGGATGCAGCGACCAACACCTGCGAACGAGCCATGAATTCCGCCTGGGGCTTCGGCAGATCCGCCGCGAAGTCCGCTGCAAAGACGCTGGGATCGATATAGAGGTAGCCGTCGGGCGTCGGCTTGATGCCCTTGCCGGCGGCGGGCGTCTTGTTCAGCAATTGTCCCGCCGCCTCGCCCGCATCCGGCTGCAGCGCGGCAACGTAGACGAGCGAAGCTACCTTGGGGTCGTTTCCTGCCTCGGTGATCACTGCGCCACCATAACTATGGCCGACCAGGATTACCGGGCCGTCCTGCATCGCGATGACTCGCTGCGTTGCCTTGACGTCCTCGTCGAACGAGGTCTCCGGCTCCTGCACGACACTCACGTTGTAACCCTTCGCCGCAAGCAGCTTGGCGACTGAGGCCCAGCCGGAGCCGTCCGCAAAGGCGCCATGCACCAAAACCACGTTCTTTACGTTGCCGGCTGCGGAGGCGGTGTCTACCAGCCCCAGCGCGCCCAACGTCAATGCCAATGCAAGGGTTAGCTTGGTCTTCATGGGATTGCCTCTTTCTCGAGTGAAGTCGCGTCAGGCCATGCTGACGATGGATGGATTTTCGATGCTCGCCCCGCCAGAGACAAAGAGGCTAGTGACCTCTTTCCTTGCATGGTTTTCGGCGCCCATGCGGGTGATCAGTTCCGCCGTGCTGCTGCCACGCAGTCCCGCGAGCGTGATGCACCCATTCCTTACGAACGTGTAGACGTGTGAGACAAGGCACGCGCCCATTCCCTTGACGTAGTCCGGCTGCACCTGGGAGATGCGAAGAAACTCCCTGCTACCGAAGAACTGGCGGGCAGAAAGTGCCGTCGCAAAGCCGACTTCAAGCACGGCAATGCGCAGCATGTCCTCTCTTACTTCATGCGGTACCGGCGACGGCGGCAGTGGATGGTCGTTGTCAAAAGTCTCAGGCTTGTGAACCCTAAGCTTGATGACGGGCCCGCTCCTTCCCAGCGACTTGGCAAAATCGTCCACCCCCTCCGAAAAGCCATCGCCTCGACGACCGTTGAGATACAGATGGATACGGTGAAGGCGGTCGGGCCCGTTAGGGCTGGGATCGGGATCCTCGTCGAGGAGTGTGCGCGATCCGTTGGGTAGCGAATACGCCGCATCCCAGCCGAAGAGATTGACCTCGTCGTCGAAGAGGACCGGACTCGCACTCGAGAACCGTGCAGCGTTGTCCTCACTGTCGAAGCCGATTTCGACCGCGCCGTCGAAATCAAGATCGATGCGCTTTATGTCTTTATGAGCCGGCCAAAGATGCGCTCGATTAGTACGGTCGAAATGGTGCTGCACATAGAAGCCAAGGCCCGGGAGTCGCGCACACAGAGGTCCGTGTACATCTCGCCAGTATGCTGCGAAACGATCAGGGGATATGCCATCAAGCTTACGGACTACGCTGTAGGTCTGCGTGGTGATGAAGGCGTCACGCGACCCATAATCGGTTGCCTGCATGGCACCGTCCTCACGGATTGAATCAGCCCATGCACCTGAGTATAGGTACGGCGGCCGGACACGCAGATCATCGTGCAGAGGATATGGGGCGCACTTGTGCGGGCTGTACGTGCTTCGGAAAAAGGTGCGCCGCCCATGTGGGCGGCGCCTTTCAAACCAGCGACTCGTTACACCACCGCCTCTTCCTTGTAGGGCTCGAAGTCGATGTAGTGTCGCTCGGTACCGCCCCAGAACGCCTCACGCACGTACGGAGTCAGTGGAAGGTTCCGGCGCAATCGCTCGGGAAGATCGGGGTTCGAGGTAAAGAACCGGCCGAAAGCCACCAAGTCCGCATCTCCCTTGCGAACGATCGCCTCGGCGCCGTCCCGTGTGAATCCACCCGCCGCGATGATCGGCCCCTTGAAGATTCCGCGCAGGAAGGCCGAGGCCACTGGTGCCTGGCGCTCGTCGAGCGTCTCCACGCCCATCACCCGAGGCTCGATGACGTGGAGGTAGGCCAGGCCATAGTCGTTGAGCTTCTCGGCGAAGTAACCAAACGTTGCCTCCGGATCGCTGTCGGAGATCGCCCCCCAGCGGCCGCTAGGTGATACGCGGACGCCGACCCGCGATGCGCCGAATACCGAGCTGAGCGCCTCTACAACCTCCAGCGGTAGGCGCGTGCGCCGCTCCACCGGGCCTCCGTAGGCATCGGTGCGCTTGTTCGTGCCATCTTGTAGAAATTCGTCCATCAAATAGCCATTGGCCACGTGAAGCTCGACACCATCGAGGCCTGCTTGCTTCGATCGAACGGCGGCCATACGGAACGACTCGACCAGGGCAGGAATCTCATCCAGCCGCAGCTCACGGTGCGGAGAGACAGGTACCCAGCCGTCCTGTGTTAGTGCCTGTCCTTCGAATGGAACGACCGAAGGTGCAATCGGCAGCCTTCCCTCACTGAGATCGCTATGGGATTGACGTCCATCGTGCGAAATCTGCATGAATAGCAAGCCGCCCTTGTCGTGAACCGCATCGGCAATGCGGCCCCAGGCCTCGACGTGACGATCTGTATGAATACCAGGTGCACCGAGATAGCCGCGGCTGTCGGAGGATGGGTGGCTGGACTCGGTAATGATGAGACCACCGTGCGATGCGCGTTGGCGGTAGTACTCCTTCATCATCGCGCTCGGCGTTTCGTCCGGCTCGGCGCGAAGCCGCGTTGTGGGAGCGTGCGCGACGCGGTGCTGCAGCTCGTAGGGTCCCAATTTGAAAGGCGTGAACAAGGGGGAATGAGCCTGGGTTTTCATGGCATGTGCCTCAAAGTCGTGGCGTAAACGCTCAACGTTGCCACCGTGGCGCATTAGATGCGTCTTACTGGCAAGGGCAACAGTCTGCACATGCTCCGGACACATCGTCCGACGATTCCACAATGGCTGGCCGACCAACAACGAAAGCGCCAGCGAACATGTCGCTGGCGCCCGGAAAAGTCGATCGAGGCTTAATGTGGATCTGCGTTGAATGCCAAGTGCCGCCCTTCCGTCGACGACTGCTCAGCCGTTTCCAGAAGGTCGTGCATGCGAATGGCATCTTCAAAGCCTGGCGTCGTGTGCGTTCCGTGAGCGACGTCGTTTGCGTAGGCATCATAGAGGTGCGCCAACTCAAGCACCGCTGACGGGAGGCCGGAAGCGGGAAGCTCGTCATATGACGCGGGCACGGGCATGGATGCCATTATCTGGTTGTCTCCGTGAACCCCCGTGATGACGTAGTCGTCACCTACGGCGCCGAACGCGGAGCTGTTGGTGATACGGATGTCTCCCGCATCGCCGGTGATGTCAATCTGGACACCCGACCCGTTTCGCTTGCCGCCTTCGATATGGATCGAAAGCACCGCGCCGCTGGGGAGGACGCCGGACAGTACCAGTTGGTCCGGGTTGGTGGTAGGTATCACCTCGCCCGTCTCGGCTATCGTCACCTTGTCGAACTGATTGACCATCAAGGCGGATACCTTGACCGGCCAGCCCACCGCACTCAGAAGCATGTCGACGAAATGCCCCGCATAGATCGCAATGACGCTCGAAAAGTTCTCCGGTGGCGCCGTCCAGCGCAACGCCTTCGAACGTGTGCCCTGGAAGTAATTCATGCTCACGTGCATGCGAACCGATCGCAATTTTCCAACGAATCCGTCCTGGATCAGGTCGCGAAGATAGCGATTATGGGGAGCGGTTCGTCGCTGTAGACCGACCACATGGCGAACACCCTTTTGACGCGCCGCCGCCTCCAGCTCACGGGCGATCTTGACATTCAGCGTAAGCGGCCACTCGCAATACACGTCCTTGCCTGCGGCAATGGCAGCACGGACACCTTCTTCGTGCTGGGGCGCCGTGGTCAGAATCACCACAAGATCGACCTCGGGATGGTTGACCAGTGCATCAACGGAATCGACCACATGGCGAAAGCCATATGTGGCTGCGCCATCCGCCGCCGCGTCCGCGCGCTGGCTATACAGCGCTGATAGTTCGTACTGGGGCAGCAGGTCGAGGACTCGGACGTGTCCATGCTTGGCCCAATTTCCAAATCCGATTAGACCGACCCGGATCGGCTTGCCGGGAAATTTGTTGCTTTGCGTATCTGTCATGAGGAGGTGCTCGATGGGAAACGGGCACAGACGTGAGGGTGATTCGTCGCGACCATAACCCTGCCTCCGGTCCGCACTCCTGTTCCCAACGGGCCAAATTGCGCGATAGGCGCGCGGCAAGATTTCGGAGAAAAAGTCCGCTCAGTACGTCCAACGGCGCGCCTAGTAACGATCTGCCTGCACCCTATGTCGTGCAGCGAAACACGCGGATCGCATCAGTTCCGGACCTGGCAAATGGAGACCCATGAGTGTCTTCACGGCCTTCCAACCACAGCATTGGACATCACCATGAAAATGAGCGGAAACACCATATTCATCACCGGCGGCGCATCCGGCATCGGACGCGGACTTGCCGAAGCGCTACACCAGGCAGGCAACAAGGTCGTCATCGCTAGCCGACGGAAAGCCCTGCTTGACGAAGTGACCTCTGCGAATCCTGGCATGGAATCGGTCGTTCTCGATGTAAGCACGGCTAGTGGCGTGACGCGCGCAGTCAACGAGGCGATCTCGCGCTTTCCCGATATCAACGTGGTCATCAACAACGCAGGGATCATGCTGCTCGACGACGCATCTTCCCCGCTGGGCGACGCGCAGATGCTCGATATCGTGGCGACCAATCTGCTCGGCCCTATACGCACAACGTCAGCCTTCATCGAACACCTAAAGACCAAGGACAACGCCGCCGTCATATATGTAACGTCAGTGCTTGGCTTCGTGCCGCTGGCACCTACCGCGGTCTACTCGGCCACCAAGGCCGCCATGCACTCATTTGCCATGTCCCAGCGCTTCATGCTTCGCCACTCTGGCGTTCGCGTTCTGGAGATCGCCCCGCCGTGGGTTCAGACCGAACTTCTCAACAGCAGTGAAGAACCGCGCGCCATGCCTTTGAAGCCCTACATCAAGGAGACTATGGCAGCGCTATCTATGGACGCCGACGAAATCCTAGTTGAGCGTGCCAAACCTCTTCGCGCCAGTCCTGGCCCCAACGAGATGGCTTTCGTTACTGAGTTCAACAAGGCCTTTCTGGAAGGCTAATCCGTGGTGACCTTCGAAGGCGCAACAGGCGCCTTCGATTTTCCCGCCCAGCCCTGTTCACTCTGCCCCTGAATGTGGGAGTCACTTCCATGTCCCAACGTATCGATCACAACAGCTTTCTTCCTGTTTATTGGCTCGCGGTCGGCACGTTTGTCATTGGAACGGAAGGATTCATGATCGCCGGTATCTTGCCGCGCATTGCGACGGACTTGTCCGTTCCAGTCACCCATGCTGGCCAGTTGGTGACTGCGTTTGCTCTAGCGTACGGTCTGCTTTCTCCAGTTCTGACCGCCGCGACTGCGGCACTGCCGAGGCGGACAATCCTCATTGGTTCTCTCGTTGCCTTCGCTATATTCAATATCGCCGCGGCTTTTGCGGCCGGATACTGGAGCTTATTGGCCGCTCGCGTCCTCCTTGCCATGGCCGCGGGCCTCTACGTTCCCGGGGCCAACGCACTTGCCGGCGTCATCGTCTCGCCAGCGCAACGTGGCAAGGCGATTGGCATAGTGAACGGAGGACTTACGCTGGCTATCGCCCTTGGCGTCCCTTTCGGCACCTGGGCGGCAAATCACCTGACATGGCGCGCCACATTTGGCGGCGTAGCGATGCTTTCGCTGCTCGCAGTGCTCGGGATTTGCGTCGGTGTCGGGAGGGATGTTGGCGTAGGCATCCCGGTTGCATCGCTATCGGAGCGGTTTCGCGTCGTCGGCAAGGGAGAAATCTTCAGCACGCTTCTAGTGACGTTCTTTTGGGCCACTGGTGCTTACACGGTCTATACCTATCTGGCCGTCTACCTCCAGCACGTCACCATGCTTAGGGGTGCGTCCATCGGGATCGTGCTCTTCGTTTGGGGCCTTTCTGCTGGCCTGGGTGTCATGTCGGGCGGTATCGGTACAGACCGGTTTGGCTCGAAGAAAGTAATTGCGCCGTGCCTGACCGCCGGCGCCCTCTCATTTGTTTTGCTCGGGACTATTGCGCACTCGGTGCGCCCGGATGCGGCACTCGTACCAATCCTCATGACGGTCATCCTGTGGGGCGTATCCCACTGGGCCTTCTATCCGGCGCAGCAGGCACGGCTGATATCGAAAGGTGGCATCGCGGTCGCACCGATCGCGTTATCGCTCAACGCTTCGTTCATGTATTTGGGGTTCTCGACAGGCGCGGCAACAGGATCTGTCGTGCTCAATACGGTCGGCGTGGCGAACCTTGGCTTTGTCGGCGCGCTGTTTGTGGCAGTCAGCCTGGCTGCCTTTCTAGTTACTGATACGGATCAATCGGTGGTCCCCGTCGCTGGTTGATCTCGACCATAGACGCGTCTGCTGGCGATAAGGCGCGTTCTCCACACCGTCTAGAAGCTGACGAACCTATTTCTGCACACGTTTTGCTTACAGGAGTTTGCCGCCGTCCACCAGAGCTCCTAGCTAATCGCCAGATTCAAAACCAACGTACAAAGTCCGCTTGAGGGCGAAATCGGGTAGCCATTCTACCCGCGATAACACGGGCTAATCACCCTGCCCTGACGTCTGGGATTGAGCCCGCGGTCTCATGCGGGACCCACCGAATCCATGCCGCTGTATCGACAACACGCTGCGGCGTGTTAACAACCACAGGCCGAAAGACACGAGCCGCTCGCGTTTATTGACGAACCAAAAACATATTCAGACGTCCCATCAAGTCCGTAGGCCACGCGTGTGCAAGCGCATGGCCTTGAACGGAGCTCACAAGGCAATCTGTTTTTGCCCGGCCGCCTTAAGTTGTGCGTTGATCGCTGCGAGATCGCCAGTCTTCAACTGCTTCCATGCGTCGAGCGTGGCGACCAGTGTCTGCGTCAGTGCAGCGTAGGATGCCAGGGCATCCTTGCTGGGGTCGACATCGGCACCATCGACTGCTTGCTTGAGCTTGCCCAGGTTGATCGAGAGCGCGCTCAGGCTATCGGTGCGCCTGGGTGGTGCGCCCATGCTGTTGCGCGGATCGGGATGCAGTTCGACGCCGGATAGGTCCTTGGTCTTGTCCAGCAGGCTCGAGATCTGGGTGTGCAGCGTGCTGTCAGCGTGAGCCTGTCGCGCGTCCAGCTCCTTGAGCAAGTGGGCGGCCTCGTTCGTGGCCGCTCCCGTTTGTTCGGCGGCTTGCTCTACCTTGCGTGCCAGCGCAAATTCGCGTTGCAAGGCGGCGTCGGAAACCTTCACGCGAGGATCGACAAGCAGCCGTAATGGCTGTCGATAGCGCTGGCCATCGACATCGAGCTCAACGGTGTAGTTGCCGGGTGGTGCCCACACGCCCAGGTTTTCCTTCTCGGGGTTCGGCGTGGCGGCCACTGGCTGCGGATAGTGCAGATCCCACACGAAGCGGTGCATGCCAGCAGCCGTGGAAAGGCGTATCGGTTCGGGCACCCATTCCGGCGCGGCATTGAGCTTGCGCGGATCCGGCGGTGTCACCGCGTCGGCGCTACTGAAGGCGCGCACTTTGTTGCCCTGTGCGTCGAACACGGTCAGCGTTACGGCGCCCTTGATACCTTTGGGCAGTGCGTAGTCGATGACGGCACCATCGGGCGGGTTCGCCGCCATCGGCTCATCCTTCGGGAACGGCGTGCCGGTGAAGCCGGGCGGCCGCACGCGGATCGCGTCAGCCGGCTTGAACAAGGTGACCGCGCCGGCGTGCACGTCGCTGACCTGCTGCAGCGCCGTGACATTGTCCATGATCCAGAAACCGCGACCGTGCGTGGCGATGACCAGGTCGCTGCCATGCACGTCGATGTCGCGCACCGAGGTCATCGGCAGGTTCTGCTGTAGCGGTTGCCAATGCGCGCCATCGTCGAAGGACACGTAGATGCCCTTTTCGGTACCGGCGTACAACTGACCACGCTTGGCGGGGTCCTCTCGCACGACGTTGACGAAGCTGCCGGCGGGAAGCCCGGCGTCAATGCGCGTCCAGCTGCTGCCGCCGTCCCCGGTGCGGTAGATGTAGGGCGTATCGTCGTCCAGCCGGTGACGATCAACTGCCAGATAGGCAACCTTGGCGTCGTAGTGGGACGGTTCGATGCCGCCGACTTTTGACCACGGCGTCAGCGCGTCAGGTGTCACCTGGCGCCAATGTTCGCCGTCGTCGTCGCTACGCCAGACCAGCCCGTCGTCCGTGCCTACCCACAGCGCCTTGGCGCTGAGCGGTGAAGGTGCGATGGTGTAGATCACGCCACGGCGCGCATCGATGTGATTGTCGTCAGCCGCCGTGACCGCGTCGAGATTTGACGGTATGCCGGCATCCTCGCGGGTCAAGTCGGGGCTGATCGGCGCCCAGTGATCGCCACCGTCGGCGGTGCGGAACAACCGCTGGTTGGCGAAGTACAGCACCTTCGTATCACGCTTGGAGAACGTCAGCGGCAGCGTCCACGCGCCACGATAGTGCGCGGCCGGATAGGCCAGCGTGGGATCGACGTCACGCGTCTGCCCGCTATGCGTGTCGAGCTTGTCGACATTGCCGCCGTAGACGATGTCCGGGTCGTCGGGATCAGGAGCGATCATGCCGCTCTCGCCGCCGGGCGTGATCTCATGGAACTGCGCCATGGTGATCCCATCACCGCCGCCACGACTGGGTAGCGCCACGGCGCCGGAATCCTGTTGCGCACCGTAAACCCAGTACGGGAAACGGTTGTCCGTGCTGACGTGATAGATCTGCGCCGTTGGCTGGTTGAACCAGGTGCTCCAGGTCTTGCCACCGTTGAGCGTGATCACGGCGCCCTGATCGACACCCAGGATCTGTCGGGACGGCTCGGTCGGGTCGATCCACATCTGATGGAAGTCGTCGCCGGTTGGATCACCCTTCATGGCGATGAACTGTTTGCCACCATCGTCGGAGCGCAACACGATCGTATTCATCACGTAGACGCGATTGGCGTCTTTCGGATCAACCGTCAGGCGCGAGAAGTACCAGCCGCGCTTCCAGATACGTCCGTCGTCGGAGAGGTGCTTCCAATGCGCGCCGCCGTCGTCGGATCGGTACAGGCCGCCCTCGCCCTGCGTAGCGTCTACGAGGGCATACACACGATTGGGCTGACTCGGCGCCAGCGCGATACCAATGCGGCCCGGATGCGCAGGAAAGCCGTTGCCTTGCAGCTGGCTCCAGTGACTGCCGCCGTCGTGCGATACATAGAGGCCACTTCCCGGCCCGTTCGAAGGGGGATACACGCTCCACGGTGGGCGCCGCGTTTGCCACAGCGCCGCGTAGATCGTGTCAGGGTCGCCGGGCTTGAAGGCAAGGTCGATCGCGCCGGTGTCGGCGTCCTTGAACAGCACCTTGTCCCAATGCTTGCCGCCGTCGGTCGTGCGGAATACGCCGCGCTCGGCATTGGCGCCATAGGCGTGGCCAAGCGCGGCGGTGAACACTACCTTCGGGTTACGCGGATCCACCAGCACACTGGCGATCTGTCGCGTGTCTTCCAGGCCAATATGGGTCCAGTGCTTGCCGGCATCCGTTGATTTGTACATGCCATCGCCATGGGCGATGTCCGAGCGCATGTCCGCTTCACCCGAGCCCACGTAGATCGTGTCCGGGTCGGATGGCGCCAAGGCCAACGCGCCAATCGAACCAGCCTGCTGCCCGTCGAAGATCGGCTGCCAGGTACGTCCCGCATCCTGGGTCGCCCATACGCCACCATCGACCGCACCAAAATAGAAATGGCGGCTGTCTCCAGGAATGCCGGCGACCGTCAGCACACGACCGCCGCGAAATGGCCCGATCAGGCGCCAGTGCAGATCCTGGTACAGCGAAGGATCAACGGCCGCATGCGCGCTGAGCGCTGTGGAGATGCCAAGGGCGAGAACTGCAAGGCGGCGACGCAAGAGCATGGGCAATTCCTTGGTACAAAGCGAGTCAAAGGGTTAAGGCGACGCTGACAACCATTGGCCAGATCGCGAATGAATCAGGGCGCCGAGGCGCCCCGATTCTTGCCATCTTTCGACTTTCACGGTGAGCCGTCTTTAATCGCGCTCCTGCTCCAGGCCCCGCATGGCTGCCTCCAGCGCTGCCTTGCCACCGCCCGCCGCACCCTCGTCCTCCGGCATCGTCTCCGGCACGGTGATTTCCTTGAGGTGCTTCGCGCTGAGCACGGCGTTGGTCTTGCGCAGGTCGTTGGCGGTGAAATCGGCATAGGCCTTCTGCACATCACCAAGCTCGCGCTTGAGCGCGTCGAGCGAAGCCAACTGGTAGTCCGACGGTCGGCCCTCGTACGACATGATCGCTCCATACAGTTCGTCGGTGTGTTCGCGCAGCCGCAACTCACCCGTGATCGCTCCGCCTTCGGTCGTCGCCACGATCTTCTTGCGAATATCGTTCGCCTTGTCGCCGAGATCGGCGAGCTGTTTGCGGGTGGCATCCTCGGCGGGCAGCGTGGCGGCTTCGGCCTCGGCGTCGTGGCGCACCAAGTTGATCCGGGCAACCAGGTCGCTCATGTCTCCAAACAGTTGCTTGACCCGGTTGGCGGCGTCGAACTGCGCCTGGCGATCGGCCACGCTGAACTTGTCGCGGCGATCGAGACCGACCTCGAGCTTGCTCTCGAAGACGTCCTTGCCCTTGGTCATGCGCACCGTATAAGTGCCCGGCGGCACGCGTGGGCCCTGGATCGAGTTGCCAGCGATCTGCGCAGCCGGAGGCACGCGTGGCGCCTTGGTCTGCATCGACCATTGGACCCGGTTGATACCACGACGCACACTGGCCGGAATGGTGTCGACCAGGTTTCCCTTGCTGTCCAGCACGTCGATCTTGAGCTTGCCAAACAGATGACGATCGCGCTGGTAGTAGGTGATGACCGCGCCCTCCGGGGGGTTCTGGCCGACGAAACCGGCGTCTCCGCCCGGCCAGCCGCCAAACGCGTCGATGCGTTGCTGAATCGGCCGCGAGGGCAGGAACATCGCTTCGCTGCCGAGCGCCTTGGGATCAAGCGCGCGCAATGGCGTGATGTCATCGACGATCCAGATGCCACGGCCATGGGTGGCCAGCACCAGGTCGCCATCGCGCGGCTGGATGGCGATATCGCGCACGGCCACGGCCGGGAAGTCCCCGCCCTTGAACTGCGCCCAGCTGGCACCGCCATCGATCGAAATCCACAGACCGAACTCGGTGCCGGCAAACAACAGATTCGGCTTGAGCGGATCCTGCCGGATGACGTGCACATAGCCGCGCAGACCCTTGTTGCCCTGCCCTGTCACCAGAGGGGTCCACGATTTGCCGTAATCGGTGGTCTTGTAGATATATGGGTTCATGTCGCCGAAGCTGTGGCGATCGAACGCTGCATAGGCGGTGCCGGCCTCATGCGGACTCGCCTCCACCCATGACACCCAAGTGTCGGCAGGCTGGCCCTTGATGCCGCCTACCTTGGTCCAGCTCTTGCCGCCATCGCGGGTGAGCTGCAGATTGCCATCGTCCGTGCCGACCCAGATCAGGCCGGCCTGCTTCGGCGATTCGCTGATCGAATAGATCGTCGTATAGGTTTCCGCTGCGGAGTTGTCCACGGTGACGCCGCCGGACTTCTCCTGCTCCTGCTTTTTCGGATCGTTGGTGGTCAGGTCCGGCGAAATGCGCTCCCAACTCTGCCCATGGTCGCGCGAGCGGAACAGGAACTGCGCGCCCATGTAGATCGTGCCCTTCTCGTTCGGGCTCAACGCGATCGGCGTATTCCAGTTCCAGCGCAGCTTCTCGTGGTAGTTCGCCTTGGGTTGGATATCGCGCGCTTCATGGGTATGCCGGTTGACGCGCGTGATGCTGCCGCCTTGAGTCTCCATGTAGATGTAATCGGCATCGGCCGGGTCGGCGAACATCCAGAAACCATCGCCACCGCAATAGTTCGTCCATTGCTGGTTGGTGATGCCACCGGGATAGGCGGAATCGCCTGCCCAGCAGGCGTTGTCCTGTATACCGCCATAGACACGGTAGGGATCGGCGTCGTCCACGCTCACGTGGTAGAACTGGGATACCGGCAGATTGTTGCCCTTCCACCATTTGTTGCCGCCATCCGTCGAATACCACAGTCCGCCGTCGTCACCGACGATGGCGTGCTGGGTATTGCGCGGGTCGATCCAAAGCACATGCGAATCGCCGTGGGCGCCGCCACCGACATTGGAGAAACTCTTGCCGCCGTCGAGGCTTTGGATCAGCCTGAGATCGGGCTTGAACAAGCGATCCGGGTTGTTCGGATCAACGATCAGGCTGGCGAAGTAGAACGGCCGCCATACCATCAACTGGCTCTTGTCACGCTGCTGCCAGGTCTTGCCACCATCGTCGGAACGATACAGCGCCGAATCCGGCGACTCGACCAGCGCGTAGACGATGGCCGGATTCGAAGGCGCCACCGTCACCGCAATACGGCCAAACGGTTGCTTCGGAAAACCCTTGTTGGCGGCGGCGGTGACTTCGGTCCACGACTGGCCGCCATTGGCGGAGCGGAACAGGCCGCTGCCGGACGGTGCGGTCGGTGATTCGCCGCCGGAACGGAAGGTCCAGCCCTTGCGACGGAAATCCCACAGGCCGGCGAAGATCACGCTCGGATCCTTCGGATCCATCGAGATCGAGGCGCAGCCTGTGGAGAGATTCTTGCCGGTAAGCACCAGCTTCCAGTGCTTGCCACCGTCGCTGGTCTTGTACAGGCCACGATCGGACGAATCGCTCCACAGCTTGCCCGGAGCACAGGCATAGACGGTATTGCTGTCCCTGGGGTCGATCAGGATCTTGGCGATACGTTCGGAGCCTTTCAGGCCCATGTTGGTCCACGTTTCGCCGCCATCGGTGGACTTGTAGATGCCGTCGCCGATCGACACGGAGTTGCGCGTCCACGACTCGCCAGTACCGACCCAGATCGTTTCGTGGTTGGACGGATCGATCGCGATATCACCGATCGACTGCACCGGCTGCTTGTCGAATACCGGCTTGTAGGTGGTGCCACCGTCGCTGGATTTCCACACGCCACCGCTCGCCGCACCGACGTAGACGGTCAGCTTGCCGTCCTTCTCCGGCATGGCCGCGAGCGCGGAGATACGTCCGCTCATGGCGGCCGAGCCGATGTTGCGTGCACCGAGGCCGGAGATCACGCCGGCGTCGAATTTGGCCGGTGTTTTCGCTGCGTCAGATGCTGCCGCCTGCGCAGCGAACGAAAACGACGAGAGAAGCGCGATGGCGGGCAGCGCCGCGAGCTTGCACGAAAGATGTTTCATGGCTTCGCTCCTGCAGCGGCGTGCGCGGTTCCGGTAGCGTGCGGGAAGGCGAAGAGGGTGTCGTCCATCGGCACGTTGGCTACGGCCTTCTCGATCGTGATCTGCTGCTTGGCAAACGGGCCGGCCTCCTTCGTCGAGGAGGAAATGGAGAACGGGAAATACACCCCGTCGACCTGTTCATAGTCACCGTAGTCGGTCACGGTCTCGACGTGGGTGCCGCGCACGACCTGGTCGGCGATCGTACGTATCTCGAGGTAATGATCCGGATCGAGATAGACGTACTCGACATCACCGTTTTTCAGCGTGACCTTGAGCTTGTGCGCCTGGGTACCGTCGATGTCTTCGGTGCCGAGGTATTCCAGACTGTTGCCCTGGCCCTTCCAGTCGACCAGCGGGCCGCCTATCGGCGCGTCGTCGGATAGGCTCTTGGCATCGTCACCGGATATCGCCTCGGGATCCCGGCGTCCTTCGAAGGGCGAGATCTGCCAGGCGCTCTTGCCGTCCCAGGCCTGGATCTGCGTCAGGCCCTGGATGGTGGCCTCGGTGCGCACCGAATTGGGTGCTTTCTTGTACTGGGCCAGGGCGAGCTCGAACTGGCCACCGACGCGCAGCTTGCCGTCGAGCTTGATCGACTTGATGGCGTGGATCTTGTCGAGCCCGCCACGAGCGTCGACGTTCTTGGCCACCAACTCATCGGCGGTCAGGGCGTGCGCCGACGTGGCCATGAGCAGCAGCCCGGCCACCAGGAACAACGATTGTGTAGGCATGAAAACCAAACCTCCCGCTGATGAAGCCTGCGCCAACTGCTCACACCCGGTCGCTGCGCGACCGGCCAAGAAGACAGATGCAAGGCTGGCGCCGATCCCCTGGCGACGCCGCTGACTCCCGACACTACACAGGTCGCCGTAGTCGCACGATGGGACAGAAGTCATGGAGCTAAACGCTTGGCCTATGGCGGTCCCCTTGCCAATGCAAGATAAAGAGCGCTTTGCCTCGCCACCCTGGGTAGCCCTTGTCGATTCCTAATCACACCGCCCGGCCACTGGCCCTGGCCCTGTCCCTAGCGTCCATGACCGTACTGGCGCAACAGGCGCCCAATACGCCAGTCGACCATGCCCAGAGCTCGCCGAAGCCGACGACCAACCTTCCGGCCGTCGAAGTCAAAGGCCAGGCTTGGCGCCAGACCCTCAAGGCCAAGCTCGAGCACATGCTGGCCGAAGTCGACGGCACCCTGATCACCGTGACCAAGAAGACCACGGTGACGCACCTGGATCAGCAGCCCACGGTGATAGGCAACAACCTCGACCAGCTGCTGGCACGCAGTCCCGGCATCCAGGTATCCCAGCAGCCCACCCCGACCCAGTTCAACCTGAGCTATCGGGGCCTTGGCAATCCGCAAGAATCCGAATACGTGCTGGTGATGCAGGACGGCATTCCGCTGGAAAGCGACTGGATCGGCTTTCCCACCCTGTATGCCATGCCGCTGACCCAAGGCCTCACCGACGTGGAGCTGATCCGTGGCGGCTCCAGCCTGTTGTATGGGCCCGAGCCAGCACCCGTGCTCAATTTAGTGTCGCGCCGTCCGGCCGCCGATGCGCCGTTGTCGTTCACCACCGAACAGGTCGTGGGCAACCGCGGCCTGTACTCGACCTTCAATGCGCTCGAAGGCAGTAGCGGACGCTGGAGCTACCGCGTCGACGCCGGCTATGTCCGCAGCGACGGCACCCGCCCCAACGCGGACTCGCAGATGCGCCAGGCGGATCTCTACCTCGCCTACCGCCCGACCGCGCAACAACAGTGGTGGCTGGACCTGCACGTGATCGACGCTGCCTCCGGCGATGCCGGGCGGCTGAGCTACCCGCAATGGCAGGCCAACCCGCAGGCGACACCTACGCCATACAACCGGGACTGGGTCGATCGCGACCAACTGGTGCTTGGGCATAGTCGCGAGTTCGGCGATGGCTGGCTGTTTACCGGCAAGCTGTGGTTCGCCTACCAGGACCTCGCCAGTCGAGCGGCCAACGGGGCGCTGCCGCCTCAGCCGCCACCGCTCACCACCACGCTCCAGGACGAGCAATTCCGCAGCACCGGCCTGGATCTGCGCCTGCGCAAGCGGTGGGGCCAAGGCAATGCCTTCACCATCGGCTCCACCTTGTTCGACGGCAACGATCCGTTCCGGCAATGGACCAGCACCGACCTCTACGTCGACCGCGACGACCGCAGCGGCACGCCACGACTGGTGCAGGCGCGCAGTTCGCATTACGCCTCGGTGTTCGCCGAGAACGTGTTCCGTTTGCCGCACCGCTTCCATATCGTGCCCTCGGTGCGACTGGAGCACGAGCGGGTCGCGGTGGAAGAAACCGTCAAGCCGCCCTTCCTCCGCCGCCCACTGATCAACGAGGCGGATGCGCGCACGGTGCCGCTGTTCGGGCTGGGCATCGGCAACGACTTTGGCTACGGCAACGAGACCTATTTCAACGTGTCGCAGGGCTGGCGGCCGCTGCGCTACTTCGACATGGCCTCGCCGTTTGCCAATATCGTGCCGGGGCGTGCGCCTGATCCGTCCAAGTCGCTGTCCTGGGAAGCCGGCGTACACGGCGTGCCGGTCACCGGCCTCTACTACGACGCGAGCCTGTTCTGGATCGATTTCAAGAACCGCATCGAGGCGCAGCACATCAACGCCACCGACGTGATCGAGGTGAACACCGGCAACACCCGCAGCCGCGGCATGGAGGGGCAGCTCAACTACGACTTCTTCGCGCGGACCTCGCTGGCTGATCGCGACGAGCACCTTGAGGGTTTCCTCAATGCCAGCCTGTTGAATGCCCGTTTCACCGCCAGTGCCATACCGGGGCAAGTCGGCAAGATACCGGCCTATGCGCCGCGTTATCTGCTAAAGGCAGGCGTGACCTGGCGCGTTGAACAACGCGTCAAGCTCAGCCTGACGGCGGTGTCGTCGGCCTCGCAGTACTGGCAGGATTCCAACCAGTCGCTAGGCAGCGGCAATACCTATCTGCCGGCACGGATTCCCGCCTACACCGTGCTGGATCTTGCGAGCGACTGGCAGCTCAATCGCACCGTCAAGCTGCTAGCGGGCGTCAGCAATCTCACCAATCGCCAGTATTACGACCGCGTGTGGCAGACGGGGCTGGAGCCGGCGGCAGGACGCACGTGGTATACCGGCGTGAAGCTCACCCTGTGAGGGACGCGGCACGCCATCGCTCGGCCGCCCTACGCTTCCCATAACGATGTAGCCACTCCGCCGTGAGAGCCACCTCATGTTGAAACGCCATGCGCTTTGTCCCGTCATCGTGATCGCCGGCCTTCTGCTGGTCGGCGCTCATCAGGCCCGGGCGGCTGACACCACTGGACCGGTTTCAAGCGTGCTCGATTCGCTTGAATGGCGGCAGGTAGGACCGTTTCGAGGCGGCTGGGCGACCCAGGCGACCGGTGTGTCAACGCAGCCCAATACGTTTTACATGGGCACGGCCGGAGGCGGCGTGTGGAAGACCGGCGATGCCGGGCGCACCTGGCAATCCCTGTTCGACGAGCAACCGGCCTCACCCGTCGGCGCGCTGGCCGTCGCGCCGTCCGATCCAAACGTCATCTACGTGGGTACCGGCGAAGTGGCTGCCCGCTACGACGTCGGTGCAGGCAACGGCGTGTATCGCTCGGTGGATGGTGGCAAACGCTGGCAGCACATGGGTCTGGATGCGACTCGCCACATCGGCGCCATCCTGGTCGACCCCCAGCATCCCGATACCGTGCTGGTTGGAGCCCTCGGTCACTACTACGGACCTAACCAGGAACGCGGCGTGTTCCGCTCCACCGATGGTGGCAAGACCTGGAAGCAGACACTCTTCATCGATGCGGATACCGGTGTGGTCGATCTGGCCGCCGATCCCGATCATCCCAACGTCATCTATGCCGCCGCCTGGCAAGTGCGCAACTATCCGTGGCTGTCGTATTTCCAGCCCAACGCCGGGCCGGGCAGCGGGCTCTACCGCTCCAACGACGGCGGTATCAGCTGGAAGCGCATCAGTGGACATGGCTGGCCCAGCGACACGCTCGCACGCATTGGCATCGCGACGGCGGGTCATGGTCGCGTCTATGCCGTGGTCAACGATGCAACGACGAAAAGCACGAGCGGCCTGTACCGATCGGATGACGACGGTGCGACGTGGCACGCGACCAGTCACGAAAGCTGGCTCGCCAACGACTACTTCAGCCGCATCACCGTCGATCCCGACAACCGCGACCGCATCTACTCCGCCGGACAGTCGATCCGTCGTTCCGATGACGGCGGTCAACATTGGACGGTCTTCAAGGGCGCGCCCGGTGGCGACGATTACCACTATTTGTGGATCGACCCGAAAAATACACAGCGGATGATTACCGCCAGCGATCAGGGCGCGGTGGTCAGTCTCAATGGCGGCAAGAGCTGGAGCAGCTGGTACAACCAGCCTACAGGCCAGTTCTACCACCTCAGCGCCGATCAGCAGTTTCCCTACTGGATTTATTCCGGTCAGCAGGATTCGGGCACCGTCGGTATCGCCAGTCGCAGCGACTATGGCTCGATCTCCTACCGCGACTGGCGTCCGGTCGGCGGCGACGAGCGGGACTACGATCTGCCGTATCCGGGTGACCCCAACATCGTGTTCGGCTCCGGCCTTGGTGGGCGCGTATCGCGCTGGGATCGGCGCACGGGCGCCGTGCAAAACGTCACGCCATGGCCGGTCAACAGCTACGGCGAGCGCCCGACCGACTTCAAGTACCACTACACCTGGATCACCCCGATCGCGTTCTCGGCCCAGGCTCCCTATGCCTTGTATCTGGGTGCGCAGGTGCTGTTCCGCAGTACCGACCAGGGCCAGCACTGGGATGTGATCAGTCCTGAGTTGAATGCCAGGAAGGATGGCGCATCGCATTGCGACGGCTCCCCCACCACGGCACAAGCGCGCGACTGCGGCTATGGCGTGATCTATAGCATCGCGCCATCGCCTCGAAGCAACGACGAAATCTGGATCGGCACCGACGACGGTCTCGTCCAGCTCACGCGGGACGGCGGCAAGAGCTGGCACAACGTCACCCCGAAAGGCCTACCTGAGTGGGCCCAGGTCAGCTCACTGGATGTCTCGTCGCTGCAAGCGGGCACTGCCTATGCCGCCGTGGACAATCACCGCCAGGACGATTTCAATCCGCACGCTTGGCGCACGCAGGACTACGGCGCCAGCTGGACCGACATCGCCGCAGGACTGCCGGCAGGCAGCTTCGTCAGCGTCGTGCGCGCGGATCCCACGCGCGCCGGGTTGCTCTACGCTGGCACCGACCGCGGCGCCTTTGTTTCGTTCGACGACGGCACGCACTGGCAATCGCTGCAACTCAACCTGCCGACCGCCTGGGTCCGTGACCTGCTCGTGCACGGCAACGACCTGATCGCCGCCACTCAAGGCCGCGCGATCTGGATTCTCGACGACGTGACACCCTTGCGCCAGGCGACCGCCGACACCGAACGCGCCGCGCCGCACCTCTATACACCGTCAACGGCATTGCGTGTGCGTGCAAACCAGAACAAGGACACGCCACTGCCGCCTGAAACGCCGGTTGGCAAGAATCCACCCAGCGGTGCGGTGATCGACTACCGGCTCGCAGCCAACGCCAAGGGACCCGTAACACTTGACATCCTCGACAGCGACGGCAAACTCGTGCGCCAGTTCTCCAGTGCCGACAAGCCACCGACGCTCGACGTCGAACGGTACTTCGCCGACGGCTGGGTGAAGCCGCAGGCCGCGCTGTCCGCGAAGGCCGGTGCCCATCGCTTTGTGTGGGATCTGCGCTATCCGCGCCCGCAGGCGATCGAATACGGCTACAGCATCGCCGCGACCTGGGATTCGGACACGCCGGTGACGCCAGAAGGGCCGCTGGTCTTGCCGGGCAACTATCAACTCGTGCTCCACGTGGACGGCAAGTCGTATCGCGCGCCACTGGTCATCGCCCTGGACCCGCGCGAGCAGGTCAGCCAAGACGAACTGGCCGCCGGGCTCACCTACTCGCGCAACATAGCGGCTTTGCTTCAACGCGTATGGCAAGGCTACGGTGAAGTGGAAGCCGTGCGCGATCAACTGGAAGCACTGGATCACAAGCTCGGCAAGAACGCCGCGCACCAGGCGCTGCTCGACAGCGCGGATTCGCTGCATTCGAAAACCACACCACTGGTCGAGGGCGCGGGCGAGACCTCACTCAACCTGCACGCGATCAGCGACGCACTCGCGGCGATCGCAACCGACGTCGAAGGCGCCGACCATGCGCCGACCGACGGCCAGCAACAGGCGCTCGCCCATTACCAGACCAGCGTCGACCAGGCGCTCGCTCAATGGAACGCCATCCGCACGGCCGATCTGGCAAAGCTCAACAAACAACTGCACGAAGCAGGTATCACCGTGATCACGGTACCCGGTGACGGCGCGGACGCTCCCGGGCTGACGCTTACGAATGCCCAGACGGATTGATGTTAGGCGTGGAGCACGACGCGATCAGACACGTGCCGACTAGTCGGCACGCTCGTCGTGCCACTCAAAACCGAGGCGGCGAGCGATAGCTTCTGTGCTGGCCAATGGTTGCCTTGGAGCGCGGATGTCCAGTGCCCGCACTCGAAGCGTCGTGGCAGAGCTTCGGCAATCACTCGGTCCGACTGGCGCGTGTGGATATGAATTTGCGCCTGGGCCATGCAAGACGACGTTTCTCGGCTCGCTCGCGAACTTGTTCAGTGCCTTCATCACATCTACGCATCGACATTCGGCTACCGATGGCGCCCCGATTATTTCGATCAGCGATAATTGACCCCATCGCCCTGCCCTAAGTCTGTCCCATGCCGAAAGCGAACAACTCGACTAATAAGCGCCATTGACAGTAGCGTCTGCCAACACACTGTCATTGCGCGCGCACCACCTGATCAATCCGGTCAACCAGCCAGCGCAGCCCGATATCCTCGTGGTGGGATGTTTTCCAAAGTGCACTGATCTGATGGACCGGCGTTTCGAACGGCAACGGGCTGATGCTCAGACCCAGGCTGCGGCTCCAAATTCGCGCGATATAGTCCGGGACCGTGACAAGCACTGGGTTGTCCCGCGCGATGAACGGCTGCGTGGCAAAGTGCGGGTTGGAAAAGATCACGCGTCGGCGTTCCCCTAGCGCCTCGAGCCGCTCGTCGATAAAGCCCCGCAACTCGCCTTTGAACGACGTGAGCAGATGCGGGTGGTCGAGATATTCCCGCAGGCTCAGTGCCTCACGCTCAAGCTGTATCAGATCCGGGTTGTAAAGGCAGACAAACCGCCAGTCCAACAGTGCGCGGTGCTGCTGCCACTTCGGGTAGTGATTGAAGACACCCAGGGCGATCTCGATGTCATTGCGCTCGAACATCGAAGATACGCGATGGCAGTCGGTATCGACGGTAATCAGTTGTATGCCGGGCGCTTCGGAGCCGAGCACTTTCAGCAACGATGGAAACAGCGTGACGGCGATCGCCTCGGAAACGCCCACGCGAAACGTCCTGCTGGCATGTTTGGCATCAAACGGCTGGTTAACCCGCATCGCATGGTGCAAGCCGATCAGGAGCGAGTCGATCTGTTGCGATAGCTCCAGCGCACGAGGCGTTGGCTCCATGCCCTGGCGTCCACGCACGAACAGCTCATCGCCAAATGCGGCCCTAAGCCGCTTCAGCGCGCCGCTTACCGCAGGCTGGCCGAGAAAGAGCCGCTCCGCCGCACGCGTGACATGGCGTTCCTGCATGAGCGCCCGAAAGACCAGAAGCAAGTTGAGATCGAACTGACGAAAATCATGCTCGATGATGGAGGCCATTGCGATAAATGATTTGAGTGATAGTGACCTAGCATGCACCATTTCGCCCATCGCCGCCGAAGCGGCATGAGCGTGAGATGGTGCAATGGGCAGTGGCGCAGGCAGGGTCGTTGTACTTGGTGGCTCGTCGGGCATCGGCCTGGCCACGGTCAAGCGCTTGGCCGATGCAGGCTATGAGCTCATCGCTACCGGCCGCGATGCGGGCAAGCTGCACGCGTCATTGGCCGACATCCAGGGTGCAGTTCGATACGAGGCATTTGACGGAACCCAGCGTGCGTCACTGGACCGATTCTTCAGCAGCATCGGCACCATCGATCACCTGGTGATCGCGCTTAGCGGTGGCGATGGCGCTGGCCACTTTCAGGAGCTCGACCTGCTGGCCCTGCGCCGGGGCTTCGAGACCAAGTTCTGGCCGCACGTGCAAGCTGTGCAAGCCGCCTTGCCGGCGCTGCGTAAAGGAGGCAGCGTAACGTTCCTGACCTCCATCTCGGCGCGAATCGCCAACCCGGGCACCAGCGGGCTGGCCGCGATCAATGGGGCAATCGAGGCCATGGTGCCCGTGCTTGCCCGCGAACTTGCTCCTACCCGGGTCAATGCCGTCTCGCCCGGTGTGGTGGAGACCCCTTGGTGGAACGCGATGCCTGAGGAGGCGCGGCGCCAGTTCTTCGCCAGTCATGCCAGCGAGCTTCCTGTAGCTCGCGTGGGCCAACCTGATGACGTGGCCCAGGCCGTGGCCTACCTCGTGGGAAACGGCTATACCACCGGTAGCATCATCGAATGCGATGGCGGCCTGCACCTGCTCTAGCATCTAGAACGTGCCTCGGCATCGACGTCTTCGGCCGACACCGATCTCTGGCGCAGCCCGCCCTTCGACAACCGCATGAAAATCGCCGTCCCCTCAGAGTCAAAAAGGAAATGCAGTGAGCAAGCAGATTTTCATCAACCTTCCCGTGATCGACCTGAAGCAATCGAAAGCCTTTTACGAGGCGGTCGATGCAGTCAACAACCCTGCCTTCAGTGACGATACCGCAGCTTGCATGGTGCTCTCCGAGACGATCTTCGTCATGCTGCTTACGCACGACAAATGGCGCCAGTTCACCCATAAGCGAATCCCCGACGCACACGTGGATGCACAGGTACTTCTTTGCCTGTCCGCCGGCAGTCGCGAAGAGGTGACCCACCTCGTCGAAAGGGCGAGTGCGGCGGGAGGCAAGCCGGACCCGACTCCAGTGCAGGATTTCGGCTTCATGTATGGCCGAAGCTTCGAAGATCCGGATGGCCATATCTGGGAAGTCATGTGGATGGACCCCAGCGCCATGCCGCCACACGGCTAACAGAACGAACATGTAGCCGCACCCAGCAGCCAACCGTCTTCTTCAGCGATCGAATCGCAATGATTTCCCACGATGCCGGCCCGTCCCTGGCGGCAAACTCGGCGTTTCAATATCTGGCCGTATGTCGAAAAAAAGGCGGCAGCTGGAGGCTGCCGCCAAGTGGAACTACTTGCGGGTGATGATCAATAGTTGACGGGGGTCAGGCTGCCTGACCCTGCAACAACCGACGTTCAGAGCCGAGTTTCTCCCCGCCGCCAATCGGAATGACCCGAGGTTTCAGCGCTTCTGGCAACTCACGCCTGAGGTCGATGGTCAGCAGACCATCGCGCAATTCTGCACCCGCCACCTGCATGTGTTCGGCGAGTTCGAATCGCCGAGTGAATGGGCGATTCGCGATACCCCTGTGAAGCACTTCGCCGATATGGTCAGCTTTCCGTTCACCGCAGACGGTGAGGAAATTGTCCTGGATTTCGATCTTCAGGTCGTCGCGGGAGAATCCGGCGAGGGCCATCGTAATGCGGTACTGGTCCTCGCTGATCTTGATCGAGTCAAACGGAGGCCAGTTGTCCTGCTGCGGGGTACGCGCGGCAGTTTCAAGCAGATCAAAAACGCGATCGAAACCGATACTGGAACGATGTAAAGGTGAGAAATCGAGCACAGTACGCATTGCCATATCCTCCTGGAAGCAACATGGAAGTGAGGACTGCTGCCGCGCCGGCTGGCGCGGTGTCCGCCGATCCCGAGGCGATCGGCGGAGCGAAAAGATAATCAGCCTGCAAAGCTTGGCAAGAGGGTTTTGGATGTCCGTTTAGGTTCCGTTTCTAGACGTCAAGCAACAACAACGAAAGACAAGCCGTCATCGATGACCTCCCGCGGCTGGCGCCCGCCGGCTGTCTTCGGATTGCGTGGCAGAGAGGAAGGATCATCGAATTTGATGTCCAACCATATGTCGAAGCTCCGCAGCATGCATCGCGAGTGTTGAGCGTGCGAAGAACGAGTGATCGCGTTCGTTCGTCAGCCTCACAGAGCACAAAGATGCAGCCGTGTATATCCCCAAAATGGAGTATCGGCGCGCAGGCATCATCGTCAGTCACGGGCCGGTTGCCGTCTTTGCGGCACGGTAGAATCCTGGCCGTGCTTCAGGAGTTGGGGGGCTCATGTCGAGACCAGGTAATCGCTCACAGCTGATGGATCGGCCTGGCGTCGCGCAGGCAACTACCGTTTGAGCCTGGCGCGCGATTTTCAGATCGAATCGAAAACCGCTAGCCGCTCAAATCCTCGCCGCTTCAAAGTGTCCGGCGGATGGCTACCGCCCTCGCTATCTCCGGCACTTCGAAGCATTCGCTACTCGCTCAATCACGGAGTGTGACCTGGCATGGATTCGCCGCCGGGCATCCGCCCGACCAAACAGGGGACAACATGAATCGCACTTACCGGCTCGTCTGGAATCACGCCCTGCGCGTGCTTCAAGTGGCATCCGAACTTGCGCCTGGACAGATCGCCGGCCGTTCGGTCGCAAGCACGGTACACCGCGCCATCCGTCGCCGCCTGATTGCGTTGGCTTGCCTGGCTGCCTGTGCAGGATCGATCGATACCGCCATGGCGGCGTGCTCTCCGATCAACCCAACCAACGGTGCCACCGTAACTTGTTCGGGCGCTGCGAATCCTCTTGCCCCCTCCTATGCATCCAGTGCGGATAACCTCACCGTCAATATGCTGCCCGGTGGCTCTCTGGGTGTTCTCTTGGGGCTCGGCGGTACGGCGATGTCGCTTACCGGCAATGGCACCACACTGAACAATGCCGGCACCATCGATCCGTCCTTGCTCGGCCTGCTCAGCCTGCTGTCTTCCGGCACCGTCATCGGCAATCCCAATCTCGGCGCCGCGATTCCAGGCAGCACGGTAACGGTTAGCAACCAGGGCACGATGAACGGCACGACCGGTCTGCTCGGCCTGAATCTCGCCGACCTGACCGGCATGGCGCTTTCGATACGCAACGGCGGTGGTGGCACGACCACGATCAGCAACTCAGGCTCTATCGGGTCTACTGCCCTCCTCGGCGTTTCTCAGTTGGGATCGGATGCACCGGTGGTCGCCGCGTACGGCGGCAGCCAGATCAACTTCACCAACACAGGCACCATCACCGGCCGAACCGCGTTCGAGGCGTCCGCCGCGGGTAACACCTTCATCAACTCGGGCACCATCAGCGGCAGCGTGTCGATGGGCACCAACAGCACGAACACCTTCACCGCAGTGACCGGTTCGAACGTCAACGCTGGCGGCAGCCTGGGCCTGAACCTGCTGGGAGTGCTTGGTATCAACCTGAGCTTCGCACCCACGGGACAGATCGACGGCGGCGCGGGCGGCAACAACACATTGACGCTGCAGAACGTGCTGGCCGGCCCCGGCTCGGGCGCCACCGGCACGGGCAGCACGTCGTCCGCCACCTACGTCAACTTCCAGCACCTGATCGTGAACAGCGGCACCTGGAGTCTGTCAGGTGCACTGGTCAGCAATGATGCCGTCCTCAACGGCGGCGTAGCGCAGTTCGATAGCGACGCCAACTTCGGTGGCGCCTCGTCGATCACCTCCAACGGCGGCGGAGTCGCCGCCAGCGTCGGCGGCTCGACGCTGAGCAAATCGATCCTGCTCAACGCGGGCGGGCTCACCGCTACCGGCGGCAATAACTTCACCTTGTCCGGCTTGCTGTCGGGCAGTGGCGCACTGACCAAGAGCGGCACCGGCACAGTGGCACTGACCTCCGCCGAGACCTACACCGGCGGCACCCTCATCAATGGCGGCTCCCTCGCGCTCAGCGGAGCCGGCGCGCTGGTCACCACCGGATCGGTCAATCTGCAGGGCTTCGGAACATTCGATATCTCCGGCGCCAGCGGCAACCGGACCGTCGGCGCGGTTACCGGCGTCAGCGGCACGGCGATCGCGCTGGGCGCGCGCACGCTCACTTTCGGTGACAGCACCAACACCACCTTCGGCGGCACGATCGGCGGCACCGGCGGCATCATCAAGCAGGGCAGCGGCGTGGCCACGCTGGCCGGCGCCAACATCTATACCGGTGGCACCGCGATCAATGCGGGCACGCTGTCAATCGGTGGGGGCGGCGGCCTCTCCGCTATCGGCGCGGTAGCGCTGAACAGCGCGGGCAGCGCTTTCGATATCAGCAGCGCCGCCGCCAATCAGGCTATCGGTGCACTGTCCGGCGTCGCCGGCAGCCAGGTCGCACTGGGAACGAACACATTAGCCCTGGGCGATGCCACCAATACCACCTTCGCCGGCACCGTCAGCGGCACCGGCAGCATCGTCAAGCAGGGCCCCGGTACATTCACCTTGAGTGGCACCAACACTTATACCGGTGGCACCACCGTCAACGTCGGCACGCTTGCACTCGGTAGCGGCGGCTCGCTTGCGGCCATCGGCACTGTTGCCCTTGCCGCCCCCGGCAGCTCGCTCGATTTGTCGGCAGCCGGCCCGCAGAGCATCGGCGCCCTATCCGGCGCCGCCGGCAGTTCCGTGTTCCTCGGCGCCAATGCATTAAATCTCGTGCCCTCCGGCAGCAACACCTTCGGCGGCACCATCGGCGGCACTGGCAGCGTAGTGATCAACGGCAGTGGCATCGAGACTTTCACCGGCACCAACACCTACACCGGGGGCACCAGCATCCAGTCAGGCACGCTGGCGCTAGGCCCGGGCGGTGCGCTTGCCGGAGGCGGCGCGCTCACGCTGGCCAGCGGCGGCTCCTTCGATATCTCCACCGGCGGCAACCAAGCCATCGGCACGCTTGCCGGCGCCGGCGGCGCGATCAAGCTCGGCGCCAACTCGCTCAGCGTAAGCGGCAGCGGCGGCAGTTTTGATGGCGTGATCCAAGGCACGGGCGGCGTGACCAACATCGCCAACGCGCTCGTGCTAAATGGCGTGAACACCTATACCGGTCTGACCACGGTGCAAGGTGGAAGCCTCACGGTTGGCGATGCAACGCACTCCGGCGCCAGCGTGACCGGCAATGTCACCGTGGCAAGCGGCGCTTCACTCGGCGGCTTCGGCACGATCGGTGGCAGCGTCACGGTGCAGAACGGCGGCCACCTCGCGCCGGGCAATCCCGTCGGCACACTCACCGTGAGTACCGATCTCACGCTGAATCAGGGCAGCGTGCTCGATTTTTCGTTCGGCGCGCCAGGCCCGAACTTCAGCACCTTCGGCACCGGCCACAACGTGGCGGTGACCGGCAATCTCGCCATCAACGGCGCCACGCTCAATCCGATCAATGCCGGCGGCTTCGGCCCTGGCCTGTACAACCTGTTCACCTACGGCGGCACGCTGACCGAAACCAATGGCGGCATCGCACCGCCTTCCGGCTTCACCATCCAGAACCTCACCGCCAGCAAGCAGATCAATCTGATCAACACCAATGGCCTGACCCTCAACTTCTGGAACGCGAATGGGCTGGCCAGCGGTACGCAATTGGGTGGCGGTAGCGGCACATGGAGCGTCGCCCAGCCCAACTGGACCGATTCCACTGGTTCGGTAACCTCGACACGCAACCCGGCCGATGCGTTCTCCATCTTCGGTGGTGCGGCGGGCACTGTGACGGTTGATGACGCGGGCGGCACGCAGCCCGTCTCGACCAAGGGTATGCAGTTCGCGAGCGATGGTTACCACCTGACCGGTGATTCCCTCACCTTGGCGGCAGCCTCTGCCGGCGCATTCAGTGAGATCCGTGTGGGCGATGGCAGTGGCGCCAGCGCTGGCTGGACGACCACTATCGACAACACCCTGACCGGCGTGGGCCTCAACAAGACGGGCGCGGGCACTCTCGTGCTCAATGGCGTGAACACCTACACCCAGGGAACGATGCTGACAGCTGGCACGTTGTCCGTGGGCTCGGATGCCTCTCTCGGCGTCAACGGCACCACCATCGATTTCGAGGGCGGAGTGCTTCGTATCATCGGCACGACCTACACCTCGACCAACCGCGCGATCACCTTCGGTGCTGCCGGCGGCGGCTTTGATATCGCCGATGCGACCAACACTTTCACGGTGTACGACTCGCTGGGCGGCACGGGCAGCCTGGTCAAGCTGGGTGCCGGCACGCTGGTCCTGTCCGGTGCCAACAGCTACACGGGTGGCACGACGATCAGCGCCGGCACGCTGCGCGGTGACACGTCGAGCCTCCAGGGCAACATCACCAACAATGCGTTGCTGCAGTTCGAGCAAACGACCGACGGCACCTACAGTGGCTCGATCTCCGGCACCGGCGCGCTCGTAAAGGCAGGTGCCGGCACACTCATATTGGCCGGGACCAATAGCTACGCCGGCGGCACCACCATCAGTGCCGGCACGCTCCAGGGCGACACCACGAGCCTGGTGGGCGACATTACCAACGACAGTGCGCTGGTCTTCAATCAGTCCTCGGATGGCAGCTTCGGCGGCGGCATCTCGGGTAACGGTTCAGTGACCAAGCTTGGTACCGGTACGGTCACGCTCACCGGCGCGAACTCCTACAGCGGCGGAACCACTGTGGCCGCCGGTGTGCTTCAGGGCACCACGACCAGCCTGCAAGGCGCCATCACGGACAACGCTTCTCTGATCTTCAACCAGTCCACCGACGGCGTCTTTACGGGTGCCATCTCCGGTAGCGGCTCGTTGACCAAGACCGGTGCCGGCAATGTCACACTCAGCGGCGCGAACACCTATGCCGGCGGCACCACCATCAGCAGCGGTACCCTTCAGGGCTCCACCGCCAGCCTGCAGGGCGCGATCACTGACAACGCATCGCTGATCTTCGACCAGGCAGGGGCTGGCACATTCAGTGGCGTGATCTCCGGCTCGGGTTCCGTGACCAAGCAGGGTGTTGGAACGGTCATCCTCACCGGCGCCAATGTTTATACCGGCGGCACGACAGTCGCTGCCGGCGCACTCGTGGGATCCACCGCCAGCCTGCAAGGCAGCATCGTCGACAACGCCTCCTTGGTATTCGATCAGGCGGCCGCCGGCACCTATGCCGGCAACCTGTCGGGTACGGGCTCCCTCACGAAGTCCGGTGCGGGCGTGCTCACTCTTTCGGGCGTGAGCACTTATAGCGGCGGCACCACGATTACCGCGGGTACGCTGCTGGGCAACACTTCGAACCTCCAGGGAACGATTGCCGACGGCGCAGCCCTAGTCTTCGACCAGGCCGCCAATGGCATCTTCAGCGGCACCTTGTCAGGCGGTGGTTCGCTCATGAAGACAGGTGATGGCAACCTGACCATCAACACGGCGAACACCCTCACCGGCGCCACCACGGTTTCTCAGGGTGCGTTGATCGTCGGTGATGACAGCCATCCGACCGCCAGCCTCGCCGGCTCGGTATCGGTGTCCAGCGGCGCCATGCTCGCGGGTATTGGTTCGGTTGGTGGTCTCGACGCGTTCGGTGCAGTGAAGCCTGGCAACTCGCCGGGAACGCTCACGGTGACGGGCAACGCGGTGTTCCATCCGGGGTCGAGCCTGGAAGTCTGGGCGACGCCCGATGGCCAGGTCGGCCGTCTGGCCGTCAACGGTAGCGTATCGATCCTTGGTGGAAGCGTTCTGACGCTTGCTCAGGCGGGCACCTATGTCCCGCTCACCCAATACACCATCCTGACGGCAGGCAACGGCATCACGGGCACCTTTGGCGGGGTGACCTCCACTCTGCTGTTCCTGACGCCAGCGCTGGGCTACAGCAGCAACGCCGTGACGCTCTCCCTGCAACGCAACGATGTGAGCTTCGCGAGCATTGCGCAGACCCGGTCGCAATCAGCAACGGCCGCTGCGCTCGATCGCTTGTCGATGGCCTCTCCGGTCTATGTGGGCATGCTGGGGCTCGATGCGGCGACGGCGCGTCATGCACTCGACCAGCTCTCCGGCGAAGTACACGCGAGCGTGACCACCGCACTCGCCGATGACAGCCACTACGTTCGTGATGCGATCAACAACCATCTGCTCGGCACATCTGCCGGCACGGAAGGCGTGACCAATGCCGGCACCAGCGTATGGACGTCGGGCTGGGGGCACTGGGGCAACCACGATGGCGATGGCAACGCACACACGATGAGCGCCAACGGTAGCGGCATCCTGCTGGGCGCCGACCTCCCGATCGATGCTTTCCGCCTGGGCGGTGTCGTCGGCCATGGTCAGGGCAGCTTGAGCGTGGATGAAGTCGCCTCGACCGGCCATGCCGATTCCAACTACGCCGGCCTGTACGCCGGATGGGATCTGGGTGCATGGCGTGTGCGTGGTGGCCTGGCATACGCCTGGCAGTCCGTCGACGTGACGAGGCACATCGCTTTTGGTCCCTATACCGGCACAGCGCAGTCGAGCTACGACGCCAATACCGGGCAGGCCTACATCGACGCGGGTTACACCTTCCACGTCGGCACCAGCACCCTGGAGCCATACATCAACCTGAGCCAGGTTCATGTCAGAACAGATGCCTTCACCGAACAGGGCGCGGCCGCCGCGCTCGCCATCAATGGCAGCTCGGCCAACCTGAGCACCGGTGTGCTTGGCGTGCGTGGCACGCTCGATCTAGGCCCAGGCGGACTGCATGCTTATGCCGGCGCAGGCTGGCAGCATGCCTGGGGCGACCGACTGCCGGAACGCCAGCAGCGTTTTGTAGCAGGTGCCGACACGTTCACGATCTACGGCTTGCCCGTTGCGGACAACGCCGGCGTAGTGGATCTTGGCCTGCGTTTCCCGATTGGGCAGATGGTGACGGCGGACTTCGGCTATCACGGCCAGTTCGCGAGCGGCGCCAAGGACCAGGCCGCTCGCTTCACCTTGAGCGTCGCCTTCTGACTTTCCTCGTGCAGATAGCTGGCCCGTATCCTCGCCCTGGCTTGCCGGGGTGAGGATCGGTGCCACCAACGTCAGTCAGGAAACAGGCCTCGACGTTGGCCCGTAGCATTGAGCTGGATGTGTGTTCACCGCAGATCCCCCGTGCCACGACAATGTTGCGTAGCGCGATTACTGTCGCTGATTGCCGATTCCGATCGCGAATCGGGCATCCCCAGAGAAGAATTTCGACGACCGATGATCATGGCGGCCCATAAGGGTTCACACGCTTGGCGTCGCTCCATCGGGACCTTTCCTCGAACCAGTCCACGAAAGCTTCCGCGCTCATGGGTGCGCCGAGAAGCCAGCCTTGTGCCAGGTCGCAGCCGATGTGTTTCAGGAAAGTCCACTGGGCGTCGTTTTCCACGCCTTCGGCAAGCACCTTCAGGTTCAGGCCTCGGGCCATGGCGACGATCGCCGATACCAGGGCTTCGGCCTGGTGGTCACCGGGGATCTCAGTCAGGAACGTCTTGTCGATCTTCAGGATCTGGACGGGGAAACGGCGCAAATAGGCCAGCGAGGAATAACCCGTTCCGAAATCGTCGATGGCGAGACTTACGCCCGTTTCGCGCAGTTTGTCCAGGAAAGCCAATACCGACGCCTCGCGCTGGAGAAGGCAGCCCTCGGTGATTTCCAGCTCCAGGAGCTCGGGTGGAAGTCCGGCAGCGCCCAGCGCATCGGCCACGTGATCGGGCAACGCGCCGTTGACGAACTGTTTCGGTGACAAGTTGACGGCCACCCGCATGCGCGGAAGCCCTAGCCGGAGCCATTTGGCGAGCTGGTGGCAGGCGGTCTGAAGCACCCAGTCGCCGATACCCTCGATAAGGCCGGTTTCTTCCGCGTATGGAATGAACTGGTCGGGGCCGACCAGTCGTCCGCCAAGGTTCCAGCGAAGCAATGCCTCCACGCCGACCACGGCACCCGTGCCTATGTCGATTTGAGGCTGGTAAAGAAGCAGGAATTCGTCTTCCTGCAAGGCGCGGCGCAACCCTGCGCCCATGTGGATGAGTTCCTGCGCATCGGCCGTGAGCGCTGCCCGATAGAACTTGAATTGCCCACCGCCTTCGCGTCGGGCGAGGCTTCGCGCAGCGCCGGCGTGTTTGAGCAGGAGCGCGCCATCATTGCCATCGCCGGGGTAGGCACTGATTCCGATGCTTGCGGTGATGAACACACGATTTCCGTCGAGCAGCATCTCCTGGCTGGTCAGGCGCAGGACCTTTTCGGCCGTCGCAGCGATCATCGCGGGCGTCAGGTCGCCTTGTATCACCAGCGCAAAAACGTCGACGCTCGTCCGGGCAAAGGTGTGGATGTGTTCGATCTGGCTCGTCAATCGATGAGCGATCAGCTTGACGAGCTGGTCTCCGCAGGCATGGCCTAGGCTCTCGATGATCCGGCTGAAGTGATCAAGATCGATCAGGAGGACCGCAATCGTTTCCGCCTGCCCCAGGCTGATCGCGTGGTCGAGACGATCGATCAACAGGGCACGATTGGGCAGCCCGGTCATGACGTCATGAAAGGACAGGAAACCCAGATCCTTCGTTCGCCGATCCACCGCCCGCCGAAGCGTGATCACCCAGATGGCCAGCAGCACGCCGATCGCGCCGACCACCAAAAGCGCATAGCCGAAAACCTGCGCATACGGCGTAAAGCTCACGGGCTGGCCCATCCATTTGCGGCGCAGCGCTTCGCGCTCTTCCGGCGTTATCTGCTTCATGCCGTTTTCGACAAGCGCGATCGTCGCGAAATCGCCCTTCCTTACGCCGCGCCGGAACTCGCCTGCGTAGTACTCAAAGGACTTCGAGAAGTTTGCCTTGCCGCGCGCTTTGTAAAGGTAGTAATTGGCGGGCAATTCATCCATGCACAGAATACGGACATCTTTGCGTCCGACCGCGGCGATCATGTCCGTATAGCCGTTGAACAACTGGACGTTGGTGATGCCGTCTCTCGCGAGGCGCTCGATGCACGCGTCGCCACGCTCGACGCCAACGGCAAAGCCCTTCAGCGACTTGATGTCGTCAATGCCGGATATGGAAGCATCCACGTAGATGTTGACGCGCACCCTCGCATAGGGCGCAGTGAAGTCGTATTGCTGTTTTCTAGCGGGGGTTTCGAACATCATATCGATGACGTCCGCGTCGCCGGCCAACAGCATTTTTTGCGCGCTGGCCCAGTCCGTAGCTATGAGGTCGACCTTGATTCCGGTCTTCTTCTCCCACAGCGCCCACTCGTCCACGAGGTATCCACGCGGATTGTTGTCAGCATCGATGAACAGATACGGGGGGTAATTGTTGTCGCTTACGACACGGATGGACGTCGGCGCGGCGCCCACGGGCAGCGTGGTTACGGCAAGAATGAACACTGCCCACAACCGCTTGAGCATCCGCCCCTCCCCTCTTCGCTCCCTCAAAGGCTTCGTCGAGCCATGCACGGGTATCTTAGATGCCGCGTTTGTGCATTTTTGGTGAGCGTTGCGCACCGGCATCGTAGTACGTTCAGCCCGGCGATCAAGCATTCCCGCGATATCCGGGCCTATCCAGCGCTTCGGCTCAAGAAGCGCGACGGCCGGCCGATAGGGTGGGGTTGCTTCTGCTGCACCGGTCGAAAGCCGTGAGGTTATTTTCGCGACGGCCGCGCCTGGGTGAGGCTGGCGCCGCGCGCTCGCGCCTCATGTCAGCTCGCCCTGCGCTTTGATCGTCGTGGTTTGTGCGTGACGTCAGAGCTTCGCCTTTACGGCGGTGACCACCAGCAAAAGCACTGCGCTGACCCCGCACAGCCATTCGACCAGCAGATCGGGACTGCCGCTCCAGTTGGCGATCAGTGCGAATGAGCTGGCGATCGTGGTGAACAGCAAAGTGAGTTGCAACGCGCTCGCATAGAAGCGGCGCTCAGTCCATCCTCGCATGCGACGTCGATTTCCCATGGGCATGGATGTTCCGCTCCTGCCGATCCGATGCACCGCCTGCCGTGCATGAAGGCAGCCTAGTGCTGCATCAGTACCGGTATCTCGGCATGTTGAAGAATGTGTCGCGTCGCGCCACCCAGCACGCGCTCCCTGGTCCGTGCATGGCCATAGGCGCCCATGACCAGGCAGTCCGCACCAAGGCGTGCGGATTCGGCGAGCATGGTCTTTCCCGCTGTCAGCGGGCTTGCATCAAGCACTTTCTCGCTTGCTTCCACGCTGTGGCTACGAAAGTAAGCCACGGGGTCCAGCGATTGAGAGGGCTGATCTTCGCTGCCATCAGCGAGCGCGCTGTCACGCAGAACGGTGACGTGCCCCGCCATTTGCGCCAGCGGCAGCGAGGCGTGGATGGCGCGAGCCGCCTCGATGCCTCCGTTCCAGCCAGCCACGATGCGCTTGAATGACAACGACCTATCCCAATGCGGCGGCAATACGAGGCATGGCGCCCGGCAGGTCAGGAGCGCTTCGCCGAGCACATCGACGAGCAACGAAGGCTCCACGATATCCCGCTCCAGCACGATCAGATCATGCCATGCACCCAGCGAGCGCATCGTCCAGGCCGGCGGCATTTGCGCGCACATCCAGGAAACATGGTGCACCCCGCGTGCATGGGCAAATGCCGCGAAGGCGTCGTAATCGTCTCGGCTTGCCTTAGGCAGTTCAGTCAGTAGCGCCATCACCGTGGGCTCGGCGTCCCTACCACGCAACGAGCGTAGCGAGGCGTCGACATAGCAACCCGTGACATGGGCGTCTGAACTGGCGGCCACGTCCACGGCGGCAAATGCTGCCGGGCTCCATGGTCCCGACGATGTAATCAAGGCCAGAACGTCGCTGTAGCCCTTTCGAACCGCCAGCGCGGAAGCCGCGGCATGGGCGACATTCCGGGCAAATGGCATGCTCATCGCGTTCTCCACATTCGACGTTGCGGTCGATCAATCAATGCGTCACAGGATCCGCCGCGCCGACGACATCCGCACGGCGGACCACTTCTCACGATGTTCACGATGAGGACGTGCCGGCGTAGTCGATCACCAGCGTTACCCTGCGATTGGGCTCCGCTCCATCGCCCGACTTGTCCTTCAGCACCTGGCGGTTGCCAGCCTTGCCATAGCTGACGACGCGCACCTTGTCTTCAGCCATGCCATGCTGCACGAGGTAATCGCGAACAGCTTCGGCACGCTTGTGGCCAAGCCTGATGTTGTACCCGTGCGATCCCGCCGCGTCGGCAAAACCCTCCACCGTCACGACGGCTTGCGGATACCGCGACGAAACCGTCTTTGCGAAGTCGTCCAGCAAGGGTTTGTCTTCGTCACGCAAGGTTGCATCGTTGAACGCAAAGTGCGCGGCGGTATCAACCTTGATGCGCCCGTCCATTTCCGCGATCTTGGCATCGTAGACGGCAAAACGCTGGTGCATTTCGTTGGCAAGGCTGTCGATTTCCTGCTGCTGCTTCTGATCGTTGGCGCGAAGGTCGGTAATGGCGGCATCGAAGTCGGTTTTCTTGACATAGTCCGCACAGCCGCCGACGACAAGCACGGCCAGACCGAGAGAAGCGCACGAAAGTCGTTGGGTGATGCGCATGGTATGACCCTCCTCAGGGATGAAATTGCGTGATCCCCTGCCTGTCATCGCGCACTAGTGTGCTTGCCCTTGCCACGCCCGTATTGATGGCTGTCAATCTTCCGTTCTGCGCGGCCGTCGACTGCGTCCCTTCATTCGATCGGCTTGGACAGTCGACTCCCTGATGAATCAAGCCAAAGAGTTTCGACGGCACCCCGCAAGCCAAGGGGGCGTTACGTCAGCCGGCGTCGGCCGGCGCGCGCACGATGTAGCCAGTCATCGGTTCGACCGTGGTCAGTTGATCGACGACGGCCACGACGCCAGGCACGTTTTCCGCCAGCACGCGCAACGCATCGCGCATCGCCTCGCTGGTCACCACGCCGTGCAACTCCACTGTTCCCTTGGATATGCGCACGTCCACCGTGACACGCGGACCCCACGCTTGCGCGCGAATCTCGGTTTCGACGCACTGGCGAATGACTTCGTCGCTGACCGTGACGCCGTTGTGACGCTCTTCGATGGCCGAGAGGCAGGCGCGCAACAAGTCGGCGCGGCTCAGCATGCCAACCACCCTGCCCTCGCTCAGCACCGGCAGGCGCTTGATGTGATGCTCCTCCATCAAGCCCACCGCCTTGGTCAGCGCAGTTGCTTCCGTCACCGACACCACCTCGGTGCTCATGACATCGCGGACTTTCTGCGCGTGCGAGCTGGTGTACTCACGAGCAAGGCGCGTCGGCCCCAACAAGAAGTTCAGCCATCCGGGGTGCCAGTGCTGGGTGCCAAGTTCCGCGCGGCGCAGCAGGTCGCCTTCGGTCACGATTCCGACTAGGCCACCGCTGCTGTCAATCACGGGGAGACCGCTGTAGCCCGCCTCGAGCATCAACCGAATGGCTACGTCGATACTGTCCGTATCGCGCACCGCGCGTACCCCGTGGCTCATCACCTTGTCGACGTTCATGGTGGCTACTCCGTTGACGTGAATCGAGTATCCGAGAGTGCTTTCTTTGCTTACTGACGCCCATCAACAAACGATCGGCGGCTCGGCCGTGTCAGTGTTCTGCCGACAGTCGCCCCGAAGGAAAGCCGGCGCCGCCATCCGGCCAATCATTGACGACAGTCAATGGGCATCATCCGGGCCGTGACAGCATCGACCCGAGTTCAGGCCCGTGAAGGCAGCGAGGAGCCGTTGTGGACTTCCTTCTCAGAGACCATCCGCTGTTGCTCTTTGCGGTGTCACTGGTCGTACTCTGGGCGGCCGGATGGGCGGGCGTTGCGCTTTCGCGGTGGCATCACCCCAACGACTCGGGCATCAGCGACACGTTTGGCGTGCTGATGGGCGCGACGCTTACGTTGCTCGCACTGATTATCGGTTTCACGTTCTCGATGGCCGTGAGCCGCTACGACCAGCGCAAGAATTTCGAGGAATCCGAAGCCAATGCCATTGGCACGGAATATCTCCGGCTCGGGCTGTTGGACGACGCGTCCGCAACGCGTGCTCGCGCTCTTCTTGTCGATTATCTGGCCCAGCGTATCCAGTTCTATGAGACTCGCGACCGTACTCGGCTGGCACGGCTCGAAGCCGAAAAAGCCCGGCTCCAGCCCGAACTCTGGAAAACCGTCGAAGCGCCGGCAAAGAAGGCGCGCGACGCGGCCATGACGCTCGTCGCATCAGGCATGAACGATGTGCTCAATTCGGAGGGCTATACACAGGCCGCCTGGTGGAATCGCATTCCTGTCGCCGCGTGGTCCCTGATGATGCTCATCGCCTTGGCCAGCCATTTGCTCGTGGGCTTTGGTGGGGCGCGGCTCCGGGCGGAACCGGAGCTCCTCTTCATCCTACCGATCTCGGTTGCCATCTCTTTCATGCTGATCGCGGACATCGACAGTCCTCGTGGCGGTGTCATCCGTGTCCTCCCGCACAACCTGATCGCCGTCGAGGCGTCGCTGCAAGCACATTGACTTGTATTGACCGCCGTCAGTCTTCGTATTTGGCCGTATGCCATGGTCGAAGACCGGGCACCCGACGATGTGTCGGGTGGCGCGAAGAAGCCGGACCTTCCGTCACCACCCGGAAAACCCGAACCGACGCATGGACGCGTGCATAGGCGTGCTCCTCGCTACGTCGGCTTGCGCCGAGTCTCGGGTTCGCCATGACATCGCGCGGCTGCTTGACCTTCGTACCTCACCATCCGGGAGATGGCCATGAAACGAATCACTTCACATGAACTGGCAGGCGGGACACCGACTGCCCCGGCCACAACGGCCCGTGAATCGACCCTGGTCCCTCGTATCGAACGTCGTGCCGAAGGCAAGCGTCTTCGCGACAAGTGCCAGCGCGACGAGCACAAGATATGGAAACCCCAGGCGGACCGCCCCGATCCAGTCGACATGGTGCGCAGGGCCGACGAGGGGCGTTTGCAGGATCTCGTGCCGTTGCGTCACGGGCGCATGGTGCGCTCGCCTTTCACGTTCTTTCGTGGCGCTGCGCTAAGCATGGCGCACGATCTGGCCACATTGCCCACGCCGGGCATCGAAGTCCAGTGTTGTGGTGATGCCCATCTGATGAATTTCGGCGGCTTCGCCACGGCCGAGCGAAACATCATTTTCGGCATCAACGATCTGGATGAAACGCTGCCGGCGCCATGGGATTGGGATCTCAAGCGGCTCACCGTGAGTTTCGTCGTCGCTTGTCGCGACAATGGCCTGAGTGATGCGATCGGCAAGGACGCGGTGCTCTCGTGCGTCGAGGCATACCGCAAGAGCATGAAAGCGTACAGCGAGATGAAGTCGCTCGATCTTTGGTATCACTCCATCGAAGCGGAGGCGCTGATTGCCTCCATCGACAGCGCGGCAATGCGCCAACGCGTGATTCGCAGGATCGAGAAGGCACGCATGAGCAGCCTGGCCGAAGACCTGTTTCCCAAGCTTGCGATGGGCGTGGGAAGGACGGCCACCATCAAGGACGAGGTGCCGACCATCTTCCATCCGCGCGGCTTGAACTCCGGTGCCATCGACTCGGCGATCACCAAAGGCTTCGACGCGTACAGGAAGAGCCTCACGCCCTCCCAGCGCGTGCTGGTCGATCGCTTCGAGATCGTGGACGCCGCGATCAAGGTCGTCGGTGTCGGCAGCGTCGGTACACGCTGCTGGGTGTTGCTGCTGACCGATGGTGCGGGCGACCCCTTGTTCCTCCAGGTCAAGGAGGCGCGCGAGTCTGTGCTGGAGCCGTATGCGGGCAAGAGCATATTCGGGAACCACGGGCAGCGCGTGGTCAACGGCTATCGCTTGATGCAGACGGCCAGTGACATTTTCCTTGGCTGGACCAAGGGCGAAGGTGGACACGAGCACTACGTGCGCCAGCTGCGCGACATCAAGGTCAAGCCCGCCGTGGAGACCTTCGGCAAGACTGAGATGGTGCTTTATGCCAATTGGTGCGGCCAGTCGCTCGCCCTGTCGCACGCCCGCTCCGGAGACCCGTCGGTCATCAGCGGCTACCTGGGCAAGAGCGATGAGATCGACAACGCCATCGCCACGTTCTCGCTGCTCTATGCCGAACAGAACGAGGCTGACTATGCGTCGTTCAAGCGGGCGATCAACAACGGCACGCTCAAGGTGGCGTTCGACCCGCCCGAGTGATGGCGACGGCGCGCGTGGCCGATTCGTGCCCGTGGTGGTTACGCCCACAAGCACATGATTGCATCTGGAATGCAGGGTCTGGCGGCCTTACGGCTGCCGGAACTCGACCCGCATCTCCCCGGGACGGACGGTGAAGCCGTCACCGCTTGGGGTCTGGGTTCCGCGCCCTGGCTCCCGGGGATTTCGTGAAGCTGGAGCGGCGATCGCTGCCGCCCCCAGGCGGGGCTTTGGCTAGCCGCGGCGGCACCCGATGGCCCGGTCCATGCACCCAAGCCGGGGCCTTTAGCCATCCGAACGATGCCATGCGGCCCTGTCCGGTTGTATCGTGTCGTCCGGCGCCGCACCGGAACCTGGGAGGGCGCCGCCCTTTCCACCTTTCGCGGTCCATGCCATGTCGGTAGCCGAGCACGCGAACACGCCATCGATCCCTCGCATTCTCGTCGTGGATGATGAGGAGGAGATACGAGCGCTGGTCAAACGGTACCTGGGTTCACAAGGCTTTGACGTTTCGACCGCAGCTGACGGTGCGCAGCTCCGCGAGGCGCTGCGATCGACACGGGTCGACCTGGTGCTGATGGATCTTGGCTTGCCTGGCGAAGACGGCCTGGATCTCACACGCTACCTGCACAGCCACTGGCAAGGGCCGGTGATCATCGTCTCGGGCCGCGGTGAATCGGTCGATCGGGTGGTGGGCCTGGAGCTGGGCGCGGACGATTACATCACCAAGCCATTCGACTTGCGCGAATTGCTGGCACGCGTTCGCAGCGTGCTTCGCCGCACGGCGCGTCCGGCCGGCGAGACGCAGGAGCGTCAGTGCATCCTCGCCTTCCACGGCTACCGGCTGAATACGGGGGCGCGCGAACTGCGGGACGATCAGGGACGCTTGGTGCCGCTGACGACGGGCGAGTACGAGCTGCTCAAGCTGTTTCTCGAGCACCCTCATCGCGTCTTGACCCGCAACGACATCATGAGTCGCATCCATGGCCGCGATGCCGGCCCCTTCGATCGTGCCATCGACGTGCAGATCGGCCGGTTGCGCCGGAAAATCGAGCGCGATCCTGCGCAACCCGCGCTATTGAAGGCCATACGCGGCACGGGTTACATGCTTACCGAGCAGGTGCGGCGGGAATGAGCGGCGCCCCCGTTTCCTCCGATCATGTCGACCTGTTCCGCGCGCTGTTCAACACGGCGCCGGATGCGATGATCGTGGTCGACCACCAAGGCTGCATCGTGCTGGCCAACCCGCAAGCCGAGCGCATGTTCGGTTACGGAACCCTTGAGTTGCGAGGCATGATGGTCGAGGCGCTCCTGCCTGAGCGCGTGCGCACGGCGCACCAGTCGCATCGCTCACGCTACATGGCCAACCCGCGCGTGCGTCCCATGGGAGCGGGCTATGAGCTGACCGGCGTGCGCCAGGACGGCCACACGTTTCCCGTCGAGATCGGTCTAAGCCCCATTTCCGCGGGAGAGCACACGCTGTTCGCGGCGTCCATCCGCGACATCTCCGAGACACAGCGCGCCCGGCATGCATTGGTTCGCGCCCGCTACGACGCGGCAACCGGTCAGGTCAGTCGCCTGTTGCTGGAGGCCTCCAGCTACGAGATGGCCGTGGACAACGTCCCCTCGCTGGTGGCCAACGCACTCAACCTGAGCGTCGCCGCCGTGCTGTTTCGCGACAGCCACGACCGGGGTTGGCAATGCCGCGCTGCCACCGGCGTCAGCAAGCAGCTCCAGCTGAGCATCTGCCATGACCTCACGGAGAGCGACTGGAGCACGGATGCGCAACGGCTCGAATTTGGCAGCACCGGCATTGATGGCATGCCTGAGAGCTTTTCCCGCACTCGCGTCACCTTGCACGACGAGGGCTTCCTCGATGCCGCGCTGGTCCCGCTGCTCGACCGTTACGAAGCCATGGGACTGCTTGTCGTGCTTGCCCGCGAACAAGGCAGTTTCGACCACGACAGGATGCACTTCCTGCAGTCGGTGGCCAACATGCTGGCGGCCGCCGTGCAGCGCAGCCGCAGCGAAGAGCGGCTGGCCCACGCGCAGCGCCTGGACGCCATCGGCCAACTCACGGGCGGCATCGCGCACGACTTCAACAACTTGCTCACGGTGATCTCGGGCAACCTGCAGCTGCTGGGTGCGACGCTGCCGGAAGATCCGCTCGCTCGCGACGCCCTCGACAGCGCTGCCCGGGCAGCCGACCGCTGCGCCGCCCTCACCAGCAAGCTGTTGTCGTTTGCGAGCCGCCGTCGCTTGTCGCCTCGTGCCATACACCCCGCCCAGCTGTTGACGGAACTTCGTGACATGCTGGGCCGCACGCTGGGCGAACAGATCGCGATCACCACGGCCTGCCACGACTCGCTTCCCGCCATCGAGGTAGACCCGTCCGAATTCGACGCGGCGATGGTGAACCTCGCCGTCAATGCGCGCGACGCGATGCCACGCGGTGGTCGCCTCGATATCTCCGTGCACCTCATCCAGAACGATGGTCGGGAGGCCGTGGTATTCAGGATCCGGGATACCGGTTTCGGTATGTCGCCTGACGTACTCAGCCACGCGCTCGAACCCTTCTTCACCACGAAGGACGTAGGCAAAGGCAGCGGCCTCGGGCTGAGCATGGTCTATGGGTTCGTGAAGCAGTCGGGCGGGCGCATGACGATCGAAAGCCAGCTTGGCTACGGCACCAGTATCGAGCTGCATTTTCCCAGTGTGAACATGACGATTACGCACGAGCTGCAGGATCAAGCGCCGCTCGCGACACCGGTGGGCCAAGGCACCGTCCTGGTGGTGGAGGACGAGGCTGAAGTGCGGGCGGTGGCGCTCAATTTCCTTCGCTCGCTCGGCTACGCCACTTACGAAGCGACGGGCGCGGAAGAAGCCTTGCGATGCCTGCAGGAGCATCCGGACATCGACCTTTTGTTTTCCGATATCGTGCTCGGCCGGGGCATGACCGGCGTCGAGCTTGCCGAGCAGGCGCGATGTCACCGTCGGGAACTCCCCGTCCTGCTCACCTCCGGCTATGAGCACCTCTCGCAGGATGTCAGTCCGGCAGCGCTCGACCGATTCCCCATGCTGCCCAAGCCTTATCGGCGCGAGGAGCTGGGTCATGCGGTGTTTCAGGCACTCAACAGCTTGCTGAAGCCCTGAGTCCGCCGCGCGTCAACCGTGTCGCCCCAACCAGCATGCGCAGCGCGTCGTCGTCCAGCACGCGCACTTCGCGCCGTGCCACTTCGATCAGATGCATCTCGTGCAGCTTGGTCATGACCCGGCAGACCGTTTCGTTGGTCAACGCAAGAAAGCTCGCCATGTCGGCGCGACGCATGCGCAGCATGAAATGCCTGGCACTGAAGCCCATGCGGGCATAACGACGGCCTTCGCTGAGCAGGAAGGCAGCAACCCGCTGCTCGGCGTTGAGCGTGCCAATATTGAGCATCCAGGTGCGGTCGTTGCGGATTTCGCTGGCCAGCGCCGCCGCCAGGCGGGCATGCAGTTCCGGGATTTCCCGGCAGGCGTTGAGCATGGCCGGATACGGCAGTTCCCACGCCTCTCCGCTTTCGAGCGACACGGCACCACACGCGTAGTGCGAGAGACCGATCGACTCGGTGCCCAGGAACTCGCCTTTGCCGCGAAACCCGGTGACCTGGTCCCGGCCGTCGTCGGACAACTCGATGGTCTTGATGAAACCGGCATGTACCAGGAACAACGATTTGAAAGGCTGTCCCGCATGGTAGAGCGGCTGCCCCGCGCCAAGCTTGTGGCGAAGCACCGTCACGTGACGACGCAGTGTTTCCACATCGAGTTCGAAGGGGACGTCTTCGTTCTCGATACAGGAGCGACTTGCGGGCCATTCGGCAACTGCAGTTTCGATCGTACGCATGTTCATGGCGATACCCCTCAGGACCGACATTTCGCGTTGAGGGAGACGGTAGCGCCCGTCGGAAACGGCAGGACGTCGGCGCGGTAACAGCTTGTAACAATCGGTAACGGCAAGGAATGGCAAAGGAATTGATGCGGCTCAATTCATGTCGATGCGGCGACGCTGACACTCCAGCTACACAAGGGAAGTCGTCCGACATCCATGAAAGGTCCTCCTTCATTCATCGATCTTGCCGCCGTAGAAGCGTGGGATGCCTGGTTTCGTTGGCGCCAGGCGAGCGGCGAGCTGCGTGACATATCCATCAGGGACACCTGGAGGCGCGTGGCCCGCGCCCTCGCCGGCGCCGAACATGAGGCTCAACCTGCGGCCTTCGAACGTCAACTTTACGAAGCCTTTGACAGCTGGCGCCTGCTGCTCGACGAAACGTTGTTGGCTACGGCGGGTACGGGTGTCGTGTCATGGTCGGACGATGGACTCGTCGCGGTACTCAACCTCGCGGCCTTCGTAAGACTCCCCGGCACGCCTGATGCCAGCATCGATTGGGGCGAGATCGAAGCGACGGCCGATCTGGCTGTGCAGGCGCTGGATAACGCCATGATGCTGGCACTGCCCGTATCCGCGGTTCCCGGCCTGCACATGCGTATTGGTGTCATTGGTCTGGCGGACGCTCTTTTCCTGCTGGGCGAGCGCTATGGCAGCTCCTACGGGCGACGGCTGGGACATGACATGGCCCAGTGCGTCGCCACAGGATGCCTTCGCGGAAGCCTTCGCATGATGCGCGAGCGCGGTGCGCGATGCGAGTTGTCCAGGCAATCGACGCTGGGTTACAAGCTGCGGCAGATCTCCGAAACGCTCGCGGAAGAAGCTGCACGTTCGGGCCTGAGGCATGCCCGGCTCACCGCGATCACCTCGCAACCCAGGCTCGCCCTGCTTGCCAATAATGTCGCTGATGCCATCGATCCCTTGGCCGTTCGTGGTGGCACGTACAGGATCGACAACGGCATCACGTCACGCACGGTGGCTTCGCTCGGTTACGCGTTCGAATGCCTGCGTCGGCGGAACGCTTCCATGCCGTCGCCTTTCGCTGCGCCGAAGATCGCGATGGAATCGAATGAGGCGCAGATGGAGATGCGTGCAGCCATGCAGATGTGGATCGACCAGCCGATCCTCTATCCCATGGCGTCCGAGTCCAAGCGAATGGCAGATGCCCTCGCCTGAATCGGGCACGTCGTTGTTGCTCGCCAAAGCACCGCTGATGTGCGCCTCGACTCTCCATGCCCGCCCAAACGCTGTCATCAAAGGTAGTTGATGACGATCAATTCCGGACACGTGTGGGCTCTTAAGCTTCTCGCACAGACACACGTTTCGGAGCGGCGCTCATGGCAACGGCACCTACCTCGGGCAAGCATCGACCACGCTTCGCTTTCTCGCTTTGCTCATCCACGCTGGCGATCGTCGCCGTTGCCATGTCGCTGGCATTCGTTAACCAATGGGGAAAGGCCGCCATACCCATCATCGAATGGATCTGCGGCGTCACCGTGGTGCTGTGGGTTATCAGCATGATCGTCGACTGGCGACGCCACTGAGCCCAAGGGAAACTGCCATGTTCAAGCGAATCTTCGTGCCTGTCGACGGAAGCCAGCAGGCCATGCACGCGGCGGCCATCGGAATTGCCATGGCCGCGAAGGATGGCGCCATGGTCATGGCCTTCGAAGTGCTGACGCCCCTGCCGGCAGTCACGTTTGCGGCCGACAGCCTTCTTGGCGGCAAGCATGGGCATGCCGCCGGCGCGACGGTCCGGGCGCGTCAGCATCTTGCGGATGTCGCCACCATGGCTCGCGACACGGCCGTTCCTTGCGAGGAAGGCTATGTGTTCGACCGGCGGCCCTACACGGCCATTGCCTGTGCCGCCCGTCGCACCGGATGCGATCTCATCGTTGTTGGGGCTGGCGAATACGCACATGGACAGCATGTCCACTTGAGTCACGAGATCGCCCGACTGCTTGGCAGCACCGATATCCCCGTTCTGGTCTGCCCTGATCCGGCGAAAGGAGTCGAGCCATGTTCCGTCGCATGTTGATTCCCACCGACGGTTCCGTTCACTCGGAGCGCGCCGTGATATCGGGCATTGGACTTGCGCGAGCCCTGAAGGCCAGCGTGCTTGGCTTTCATGTCGCGCCGCCCTTCTCCTCGCTGTCGTATCTGGTGGAGGTCCTGGGTGGTCAGCAGCAGGCCTACGAAAAGGAAATGGCCGAACGCGCGGAGCGCTACCTCGAGGATATCCGCCATATCGCCGATGCCGCCGATGTACCTTGCGAATGCGAGTATCGCTTCGAGCACCATCCCTACCAGGCCATCGTTGCCGCCGCAAAGCAGCGCGACTGCGACCTCATCGTGATGGGATCGCGCGGCAGGCAAGGCCTGGGCCGCCTCCTGCTGGGCAGCGTGACGCATCGCGTGCTGCTGCACACCGACCTGCCTGTCCTCGTGTTCCCCTGAAGTCGGCGGGAAGATCAATTTTTGTTGATATGGCTCAATGAGCACCGTCATCGCCTAACTACGCTGAAATCATTGCTTGCGGCAGGACACTGGCGATGCACGCCATCGAACTGGCCACCACCCGCGTCGTGACGATGCGACCTGAAGATTCGTTGCAGCACGGCGCGCAACTGATGCAGAAGCACCTGGTCGGATGCGTCGTGGTCGCGCGCCCTGACGCATCGGGTTCCATCCCCTTGGGCGTGCTCACCGATCGCGACCTGTGCCGTATTGGGCTCACCGGTGACGCGGAGATCGAAAACATCGCCGTGGAAGCCGTCATGTCGCGGCCCCTGGTCGTATGCCCGCAGGAGGCCACTCTCGCGCAAATCGTGGGGATCATGCGCGGAAGCGGCCTGCGGCGACTGCCCGTGGTGGAACGCCAGGGGCACCTGGTGGGCATCATTTCGGCCAATGACGTCATTGTCGCCATCACGCAACTGCTGCAGCAGCTAACCGAAGTTCTGGTCGTCGAGCCTGCGCTGCGGGATCACCTCGTGGCGTTGGAATACACGCGCGATACCAGCGAGGACGCAGCGATGGGAGGCGGCGCCTCATGACGGCGCCGCCTTCCAAGGTCTCGCTCAGCCACGCGCCAGCGGCCAGCAATGAGCCATCGAGCGCGATAAGCGGTCGCTTGCGGCGCCTTGGCATCGACACGGGCGACGAGCGGGTCGCGTTTCTGCGCAGCGATTCGCCCATCTGCCGCAGCGAGGGGTTCGATGCTCGCAGCCGCGTCGAACTTCACCTGGGCGACCGCAAGCTGGTGACCATGCTGGATGTGGTCCATGGTGAACTGCTTGCCAGCGACGAAGTCGGGCTTTCGGAGTCAGCCTGGATGGCGCTACGCCCCAGCCCTGGCGACCGCGTCGAGTTCTCGCATCCGGCCAAGGTCGAGTCCCTGGCCCTCGTTCGTTCGAAGATCTTTGGACACGAACTCGACGGTGCTCAGTTCGATGCGATCATTTCGGACATCGCCCTGCACCGTTACGCAAGCGTCGAGTTGGCTTCCTTCATCGTGGCCTGCGCGGACGGCCGATTGACGGAGCAGGAAACCGTTGGCCTGACGCGCGCCATGGTCAAGGCCGGCAATCGACTCAGCTGGCCGCGCGACATCGTGATGGACAAGCATTGCGTTGGCGGCCTGCCCGGCAACCGCACGACGCCTATCGTCGTGGCCATCGTCACCGCGCTCGGCCTGATGATGCCCAAGACATCCTCGCGCGCCATTACATCGCCGGCCGGAACCGCGGATGTCATGGAAATGCTCGCGCCCGTCGCACTGGACGTACCTGCCATGCGTCGCGTGGTGGAGGGCACGGGCGGATGCGTGATCTGGGGTGGCAACGTCAACTTCAGTCCGGCCGACGACGTGCTGATCCGAATCGAGCGCGCGTTGGAGATCGACACCGAAGGTCAACTGGTAGCCTCCGTATTGTCCAAGAAGATCGCCGCTGGCTCGACCCATGTGCTGATAGATATTCCGGTGGGGTCGACCGCCAAGATACGAAGCCAGGAAGACGCAGCAGTACTGTCTGCACTCATGCAGCGCGTAGGCGCCCACTTCGGTCTGCACGTGTGTCCTGTCATCACCGATGGACGCGCACCGGTAGGCCGGGGCGTCGGCCCTGCCCTGGAGGCACGCGATGTCATGGCGGTCCTGGGAAGAGCCCCCGATGCCCCCGCCGACTTGAGGTCGCGCGCACTGGCGTTGGCTGCCACACTCATACAGCTCGGCGGCCTGGCCGACAACGCTTCAGAAGCCGAGCGCATGGCGACGTCGACGTTGGATAGCGGCAGGGCGTACCGGCAGTTTCTGGCCATCTGCGATCTCCAGGGTGGATTGCGTACGCCCGGAGTCGCGCGTTGCCAGCACCCGGTACTTGCCAGCCGCCACGGCCTCGTCACCGGATTCAACAACCGGCAGCTGGCCACGGTAGCCAAGCTTGCCGGCGCACCGCGGGCTCCGTTGGCGGGGCTGACGCTGGAGTGTCGTCTCGGCGACCGTGTCGCCCGGGGCCAACCGCTCTTCGTGCTGCATGCACAGACCGAGGGTGAGCTCGCCTATGCGCTCGCCTATGTGGCACGGCATCCGGACATCGTCGAGTTGACAAGCGCATGAAGCACTCGGTCTATGCCATGCCGGGCAACCATGACTTTGCCGATCTGATTGCGTTGCGCGGTCGTTGGGAGCGGCGCGAGATCTTGGAGCACCGCTTTCCCGACGATGAGGTTTTGGTCACGGTGGCCCCACCTGACGCCAACACCCATGTCTTGCTCGTCTGCACCCTGGATCACCCCGATGCCAAGGTCATGCCGCTGCTGATGGCGGCAGCAACGCTAAGAGACCTGGGCGCTGCGCGCATCACGCTTGTCGCGCCCTACCTGGCTTACATGCGGCAGGATCGGCGCTTCCACCCGGGCGAAGCCATCTCTTCGGAAATCTTCGGTCGATTGTTGGCGCGTTATGTGGATGGCGTGGTCACGGTCGATCCGCACCTGCATCGCCACGCATCTCTGAACGAAACGGGCCTGGACCATGGTCTGGTTGCACCTGCCGCACCTGCGTTGGCGCACTGGATTCGCACCCATGTACTGAGGCCTTTGATTGTCGGGCCGGACGAAGAAAGCCTTCCTTGGGTGACCCAGGTCGGCCAAAGCGTGCAGGCACCCGTCATCACGGGCCACAAGACGCGGCACGACGACATGCGGGTCAGCATTACCCTGCCCCGTCCGGAACAGTCGTGGCTGCGGCGCACGCCGGTGATCGTGGATGACATCGCATCCAGCGGACGCACCCTGAGCGAATGCGCCACGCAATTGATAAGCCTGGGTCTGCCGCCGCCCATCTGCATCGCCGTGCATGGCATCGGCGCAGCCGTGGCGCGGCAACGCACCTTCGAAGCCGGCGCCACACGCTTTCTCACCACCAACAGCGTCAGCAATCGATGCGCGGAAATCGATGTCAGCGGCTGCATCGTGAACGCGATTCTTGCCATGGACGCCTCGTCAGCGAGCATCAGTCACCGGTCGCCTTGAGATCACCCGACTTCCACGTGTTTGCTGACGGCAGTCAACAGGCGCCGCATGCCCTGCGTGCAACATGACGCTCGCCGGCTTCGCCTCGCAAAGGCGCCCACGGAGCTACGCATGTTCAAGCACATCCTTTTGCCGATCGACACTTCGGAAGTATCAGGAAACGCCGCCCGATCCGCCATCGAGCTGGCTCGCGCCTGTCATGCCGCAGTCACCAGTCTGTTCGTCGTCTTGCCGGAGCTGACCGAGGCGCGCTATCGCCGCATGCGGGATCCGGGCGTACAGGATCGAGCACAGGCCATCGGCCAGCGCGTCGCCGATATCCGCGCGGCCGCCGCCGATGCAGGCGTCGCCTACGTCGATCACACCGTGCAGGCTGGCGAACCCTGGGATGCGATCCTTCAGGTGTCCCGCGAAAAAGGCTGCGATCTGGTCGTGATGGGTACGCATGCACGGCATGGTCTCTCCCATTTTCTCCTGGGAAGCGAGACGCAGGCAGTGCTGGCTCGCAGCAAGGTCCCCGTGCTGGTCTTTCCGCCATCGAGAGCGCCTCTTTGTTGACGGTCATCAATGGCCTCGCGCGCGACGGCGCTACAACTGACCTGCCCCTTGATCGCCACGTGAGGTCGCCATGTCTCTTCAGACCCATCAATCTTCCCAGGCTGCCGCCGCCCCCTTCTCCACGTTTCCCGAAGCTCTGTCGGGAGATCATTGGATCGAACCGCTGCGCGATGGCACGCCCGTATTGATCCGCCCGTTGCGCGAGGCCGATCGCGAGCGCGAACTGGCCTTCATCAATGGACTGTCGCATCGCGCCCGGCGATTCCGCTTCCTTGGCGACTTCAAGCAAGTGAGTGCGACCCAGCTCAATCAGCTGATGAACGTGGACTACAACCGACTCATGGCGTTCATCGCGCTGATCCACGACAACGGCACGCTGCGGGAAATAGGCGTGAGCCGCTACAGCGCCACCGCCGACGAGAAGAAGTGCGAGTGCGCCGTAACGGTCGCCGACGAGTGGCAACATCGCGGGCTCGGGGTCCTGCTCATGCGGCATCTGATCGACTACGCGCGCCGGCAGGGTTTCAAGCGCATGATTTCCGTCGACGCCATGACCAACGAGGGCATGCGCGATTTGGCGAGTTATCTGGGCTTCCGTCGCGAGACGGATCCCGCCGACAGCGCCATGGTCGTCCACACGCTGGAGCTGTAGCCGGTGAACGCCATGAGCACGACCCGTCCTTCGCTCCCATCGGATCCAGTCACGAGTCGAGGCTCGCGCGCCAAGGTATTGCCGCCACCTCATACGCGTGGCGGCATGCCCTTGATGGAAGCTCTTTCCTTGCGCCGATCCACACGCGAGTATGCGTCGCGTGCGCTCCCGCTGCAGGCGTTGTCCGATCTGCTATGGGCAGCCTACGGCATCAATCGCGCCGAAAGCGGCGATCATACGGCGCCCTATTGGCGTCATATCGCCGTATTGGATGTGTACGTCGCCCTGGCCGACAGCGTCTGGCGCTACTCGCCGGAGCGCCATCTTCTGCTGCCGCATCTTTCCGTCGACTTGCGCGCAGCGACCGGATCGCAGGACTTCGTGGGCGTGGCGCCGCTCGATCTCATCTATGTCGCCCACGGTGATCGCATGCACGACCTCACGCCAGAACAACGGCGCCTGTATGCGTCCGTCGATGCCGCTTTCATTGGCCAGAACATCTACCTGTACTGCGCCGCCAACGGACTGGCCAGTGTGTTTCGCGGTGCATTCGATGAGGTGTCCTTGACCGAGGCGATGGAACTGGGCGCCGACCAGTTCATCACCTTCACGCAAACCGTGGGCTATCCGCGCCATGCGGAAGGTAACCATCACTACTGATGCCACCCCACCATTCGAGGTGGACACCATGGACAGCTCCGCTGCCGATTTCGAACGGGAAAACGCAAAACCCGCACCAGCCAATCCCATCGACCGCGCGAACTTCATCATTGAAAAGTTGCGCGAAAACATGGGTTTCACATCCTGCCTCCCGATCCTCGGGCCAGGCGTCATCTCGCGAGGGCTCACCCATGCATGATCTGCTAGCGTACTGCGAGAGCTTCAAGCGCTGGCCCACCAGTGTGGACTACGCCGCGCGACTGGCTGCCCTGTTCGACTGCCGGCTTACGGGCATCCATGTGTGCCCTTCGCCCAGCATGGTGCTCTCGCCTTATGAGACGCCACAGCTCACGACGGAATTGCTCGAGGCCACTCGGCAGCTCGAAGAAGAAGCCTTTGGCGCCGCCGCCTCGTTCGAGGCTTTCGCGCGCGGGCGCAGCGCCACGCGCGCCTCCTGGCTGGTTGCGGAAGAGGAAGTGCCGCGCGCGCTGGCCCTTGCGGGCAACTGGCACGACGCCTTGGTGGTCGGGCGTACACGACACACGCCGTGGGGCGCCGTGTCGGCAGTGGGCAGCCTTGTGCTGGGCAGTGGCATGCCCTGCATCGTCGTGCCGGAGAGTCAAACGGATGGCGTGTCGCTCGATGTGATCGCCATCGCCTGGAACGGCTCATCGGAAGCCATACGCGCCACGCATGCAGCCTTGCCGCTGCTGCGACGCGCACGCAAGGTCACCATCCTGCACGGCAGGCAACGGCCAGCTGCGAGCATGGCGGCATGGAAACCGGCATTCGATCTCGCCGAGTACCTCGCCGGCCACGGCATACCCAGCGAAAGTACCTTGCTGTCCGAATCCGATGACGCCACCGGAAATCTGCTGCTGGGCAGCGCCCGGCAAGCGAACGCCAATCTGCTCGTGATGGGTGCTTACGGCCACACCCGTTTCAGCGAGTGGGTATTGGGCGGTGCAACGCGCGCCGTGCTCGAAGGACTCGATATCCCGGTCCTGATGCGTCACTGACGCACGACTCAGGCGTCGATCGATTCGATCGCCCCGCTTTCATTGACGAGGAATGTCTCGTCGATCAGCCGCTGGGCGATGGTGCCTCTGATGGTCATCGCCCGGCGCACGGGCTCGACCCAAGTGGCTCGCGGTAAAGACACGCGTGGCGTCGGCGTCCACCCGCAGCGAAGGGCCGTCTCCCTGCACATGGCAAGGAGACGGCAATTGTCGTCAACTGACCGTGAGCTTACGGGCGCTGCCGTTCTGCTTCTTGGGCAGCACAAGGGAAAGCACGCCGTTCTCGTAACGTGCCTCGGCCTTGTCGCGTTCCACGTCGGTCGGCAGGGTGAATGACCGATAGACCTGCCCATAAGCACGCTCCGTAACGATGGTCCGCTCTCCTTCCTTCCTGGTGGCTTCGTGCTTGAGTTCAGCACTGATGGAGACCTGGTTGTCGTTGATGGAAACGTCGATGTCGTTCTTCTCCACGCCGGGGATGTCCGCTTTCACGCGATACGCGCCATCGTCCTCGGTGACGTCGATACGCACGTCGGGTGCGGCCATTTCGACGTTGTTCCACATTGGGCGAAGCGCATTGCCGCGGAAGAAGTCGTCGAAATCGGAGAAGGGATCAATCCGTGAGATGGATTTCAGGGGATTCCAGCGTGTCAAGCTTGTCATGATGTCGGGCTCCAGTAATGAAGGCGAATGGCGCCCTTTCGCCCGCGCTGCGCAAGCGAAAGGACAAAGAAAAGCGTAGTCACCCGGGCCGAAATGCTGTTGACAGTCGTCAACAAAATCCGTCGTCAAAGCCAGCGCGTGAACCAGTTCGTCGCCAGCACGGCGACGCGCTCCAGTGCACCGGGCTCCTCGAAAAGATGGGTGGCGCCAGGAACCAGCGTCAATTCAGCATGTGCGCGCATAGCGCCCATTGCTGCACGGTTCACGTCGATGACGGGTGTGTCTGCGCCACCCACGATGAACAATGTTGGCGCTTTCACCAGGGTCAGGCGCTCGCGGCCCGCGAGATCGGGACGTCCGCCGCGACACACGACCGCTCGAACGAGGTCCGGGTGCTCCGCCGCCACCATCATCGATGCCGCCGCCCCGGTGCTGGCCCCAAACAGGCCGACCGGAAGCCGCGCCAGCTCCGTGGTCCGCTTGAGTATCTGCACCACCGTCGCGAGGCGACGCGCAAGCTTGAACACGTCGAAGCGCTCCGAGGTGACTTCATCCTCCTGCGGGCTCAGCAGATCGAACAGCAGCGTCGCCATGCCATGTTGCTGAAGCACGGATGCGACGTGGCGATTGCGTACGCTCCAGCGACTGCTGCCGCTGCCATGTGCGAAAACGACGAGCCCGCTCGCATGGGCCGGAATGTGCAGGTCGCCCTCCAGCGTGAGTCCGTCGACGGAGAACTGCATAGCTTGCGAAACCGCCTCGGCGGCAAGCGCGGGATGGCGGCGCCGGAGCAGATCGATGACCTCCTGATCGTCCACTGGCGGGAAGGCTCCATAGAACTGGGCGACCGCGCGAAAGTCCTCGGGGGCGACAAGGCACACCACGTCATCGGCGATGCCCTGCAGTGTGGCCAGGCTGCGTGGAGAGCCGACGGGCACGGCACATATCACGCGAAGCGGCTCCCGTCGCCGTGCAGCCACCAGCGCGGCACGCATCGTGGCACCGGTGGCAAGCCCGTCGTCCACCACGATCACCACTCGCCCTTTCGGATCGAGTGAGGCACGGTAGGGGCTGTAGAGCTGGCGACGCTGATAGATGCGTTCCAGCTGTAGCGCCGCCTCGCGCTCCACATACCGCCGATCGGCGCCCACCTCGGCCGCGTAGTCGGCCACCTGCACGAGGCCCGACTCGTCGATTGCGCCAACGGCGAACTCTTCGTGCCCCGGCGCCCCGATCTTGCGGACCAGCACCACGTCCAGGTCGCCATCCAGCGCATCGGCGATCACACGCCCTATCGGCACGCCTCCACGCGGGATGGCCAGCACCAGCGGGTGCTGGCCCCGCAACGAAGAAAGTGCCTCTGCCAGATGCGTGCCCGCCTCCAGGCGGTCCGCAAAGCGGGTTTGCTGAAGGAGCGTCATGGTCAAGGCCCTCGTGGCATCAGACTCGTCGCATCGTCCAATCTCGCGCTTTCCCGACCTCTCGTATTGACGGATATCAGCATGTCTTCACGACGGCAGGACCATCAACATTGATGCCCGTCAATCCCGATGCCTGCCTCGCGCGTACGCTGCCAGTCGAAGCGCTACCGCCGTAGAGCTCGAACACCGGAGGATTTGTCGATGTCCACGATCTGGATCCTGGTCAGCGATGCCGCACGCGGACGCCTCTTCGAGGCAAGCAACACAGACAGCGCCTGGACCGAAATCACGTGCTACACCAATTCCGACCTGCGCGGCCTGCCCAAGCTGGGAGGTTCAGGCCGCACCACGCCGCGCACCCAGGAAAGCGCAGGGGCGGCGCGCCACATCATCGAACCCCATACCAGCTATCGGGACAAACGCACCCATGCCTTTGCGCACACGATCGTCTCGGACCTGCTTGAGGCGAATGCACACCATCGCTATGACCAGTTGTACCTGGTGGCTTCGCCGCAGTTCCTTGGTGTGTTGCGCGAAGAGATAGGTGATGCGGATGCCGCCCGCGTTGCGGGAGAACTGGCGAACGATCTCGTGTCGCTGTCGCGTGACGAACTTCGACAGCACCTTCATGCCGCCTTCCCTCACGTCTTCCGCACCAAGCAGGCCCGTGCGATTTCATGATCATCCGGGCCGCCCGCCCCGGCGAGACACCATCACCAGCGGTTGCAGCGGCCCATGATCACGTGAAAGGCGGCTCCCGGGCCTCTCACGGCAACGGCGACACAGGCGACGCGCGCGAAAATCAGCTACGCGTCTGTTCGATGGCGAGCTGTGAAGAAGCACTCCGGCAACTGGGCAGCTCGTTGCGAGGCCTGGATGCCGTGCAGGTGGAAGAACGCCTTCGCACCTTCGGCCCGAATGTCGCGGGCCGCGAGAAAGCGCTGAGCCTGCCCCTCGCGCTGCTCCACAAGATCGGCAACCCGCTCAACGTGCTGCTGTTCGTCATGGCAGTCGTTTCAGTGCTGGTTGGCAACCTCGCGTCCGCCGTCATCATCGGCGTGATGGTGGTACTTAGCGTGACGCTTTCCTTCGTGCAGGAACACCGATCGGGCCGCGCGGCCGCGGCGCTTCGGCGCATGGTGCACGTGACGGTTACCGTATCCCGCCGCGATGCCATGGAGGCGACCTGCGCGACTGACGACGATACGCTGGCGTCCGCACGCGAAGTCCCGCTCGAGGAACTGGTACCCGGTGACATCGTCCACCTCGCGGCCGGCGACATGGTGCCGGCAGATGTTCGTCTGCTCGCCACCAAGGACCTTTTCGTCAACCAGGCCGCGCTGACCGGCGAGGCGATGCCGATCGAGAAACATGCCATCGGCTACACGGATGCGGATTCGGAAATCGCCCACCTGCAAAACATCGGCCTCATGGGTACGACCGTGCTCAGCGGCACCGGCGTGGCCCTGGTCGTGCAGACCGGGCCGCACGCCTTGTTCGGCGGTATCGTGCAGGCCATGGCGGGCGAGCGGGAGCCGACCAGCTTCGATCGCGGCATTGCGCGGTATACGTGGTTGATGATCGTGCTGATCGCGATCATGGCGCCGCTGGTATTCCTCATCAACGGGCTGACCAAGGGCAACTGGATCGAGGCGCTGATCTTCGCCACCGCGGTCGCCGTCGGGCTGACGCCGGAGATGCTGCCCAGCGAGGTGACCATCAACCTCGCCAAGGGCGCGATGGCGATGTCGCGCAAGCGGGTCATCGTCAAGAATCTCGACGCTATCCAGAACTTCGGCGCGATGGACGTGCTGTGCACGGACAAGACCGGCACGCTCACCCAGGATCGCGTGATCCTGGAGCGGCACATCGATCTGGCGGGCAATGAAAGCGAGAAGGTGCTGGGCTACGCCTACCTCAACAGTTACTACCAGTCGGGCCTGAAGAACCTGCTCGACATCGCGGTGCTCAAGTACACCGAGCTGCACGGCAAGCTGCACGCATCGGGTGGCTACCACAAGGTGGACGAAATCCCGTTCGACTTCGTGCGGCGACGCATGTCCGTGGTGGTCGATGGCACCGAGGGCCGCCTGCTCATATGCAAGGGAGCCGTAGACGAAGTGCTCGCTGCCTGCAGCCATGGCGAGTGCGACGGCGAACGCTTTGTCCTCGACGACAGCCACGGCGAGGAGCTCCGTCGCCGCCAGACCGAACTCAACCAGGACGGCCTGCGCCTGATCGCCATTGCCTACACCGTTGCAGATGCGCGCAGGGCGACCTTCTCGCCATCGGACGAATGCAACCTCACACTGCTGGGCTATATCGCCTTTCTCGACCCGCCCAAGGACAGCGCGCGCGAAGCCCTGGCCGCGCTCGCGCGGCATGGCGTCGCCATCAAGATACTGACCGGCGACAACGACGTCGTCGCGAAGAAGATCTGTCATGAAGTGGGGCTGTCCATCAGTGGCGTCGTGCTCGGCAGGGACCTGGACCAGATGACGCCGGCGCAACTGGACGAATGCGTGGGTTCGTGCCAGCTGTTTGCGCGCCTGGCGCCCCTGCAGAAAGCCCAGGTAATCGCGTCGCTGCGCCGCCGCGGACACGTCGTGGGCTACCTTGGCGATGGCATCAACGACGGCCCCGCCTTCAAGGCGGCGGACGTGGGCGTGTCGGTGGACACGGCAGTGGATATCGCGCGCGAGTCGGCCGACATCATCCTGCTGGAAAAAAGCCTGCTCATACTGGACGAGGGCGTCATCGAAGGCCGCAAGGTGTTCGGCAACATCCTCAAGTACATCCGCATGGGGGCCAGCTCCAACTTCGGCAACATGTTCAGCGTGCTGGGCGCCAGCGCATGGCTGCCGTTCCTGCCGATGGCACCGCTGCAGGTGCTGACCAACAACCTGCTCTACGATTTTTCGCAGACCACCATTCCCACCGACCATGTGGACGAGGAATTCCTGGCCGCGCCACGACGCTGGGCGATCGATGACATTGCCCGCTTCATCCTTTGCGTAGGACCGATCAGTTCGATCTTCGATTACGCGACGTTCGGCATCATGTTCTACCTGCTCGGCGCCAACACGCCGACGCAGGCCGCCTTGTTCCAGACCGGGTGGTTCGTCGAATCCTTGCTGTCGCAGACCCTGATCATCCACATCATACGCACGGCGCGCACGCCGTTCGTGCAAAGCCGGCCCAGCCTTCCGTTGGCTGTCACGAGCATCTCCATCTGCCTAGTCGGGCTATGGTTGCCTCTTTCGCCGCTTCGCGGACTCCTGGGCTTTGCGCCCCTGCCCGCCGTCTATTGGCCGCTGCTGGCGCTGGTGCTGGCCGCGTATCTTGCGCTGACCTATGTCGTCAAACGTTGGCTACACCGACGTTTCGGACTGACCTGAAGAAGCCGCGGCCTTAGCCAGCGACGCGCCAGAAACGCAGGCCAAGGAAAACGCTGAGGGAAACGGGTGCCACGCCGCAATACCGAAAGCCGTGGCACCCTGCGCCATCACGATTTCTTCGGCATGTACGAGCTGCACCAGCCCTCGCCGTTGACGCTCTTTCCGGGGAATATATGGCACGGGCCATAACCGCTCGGTCCGCCCGTGTAGAGCTGGCAGTTGGCGCACTTCTGGCCGGCCTTGAACCTCGCGTCCTTGGTCTTGCCTGCATCCTCGACATAGCCGAGCACTTTCGCGGTGGCGTCGTCCTCGGTGAGGTGAGGCAACTCCGAAGCCCGGGAAACCTCGGGCATTCCACCGATCCATGCGATCGCGGCGGCAGTGACGCTCAGCTTGAGGAAGTGACGGCGTGCTTCGCACCCTTCGTTTTGCGTGGACATGGGCGTTTCTCCTCGGTGGACATGGATCGTGGGCCATGCGGCATCACGACGATTCAGATGAACCAACCATGGCGGCTCGAACATTCGCCGCCCGAAACCACGATAAGAAACCGACCCAACGTTTAGCTGATTTTCGTCAATGAATCGTTTACCCGTGACCGCAAGCTGCCCACAGGCTCGCCGCTTGGGAGACGCATCATGGACAAGGCTTTCGTGACTGCTACAGGCTGGACGTGGTATCGCCGTACCCTGTTGGCCTGGACCTTCCTGCTGTGCGGCCTGCTCGCGTGGTCGCCGCATGCGCGGGCCGTACCCTCCTTTGCCAGGCAAACGCATCAGCCATGCGTAGCCTGTCACGTCGGCGGCTTTGGACCCCAGCTCACGCCCTTCGGTCGCCAGTTCAAACTGCTGGGTTACACGCTGCAGGCGGGCGACGATACGAAGATACCGTTGTCGATGATGCTGGTGGAAAGCTTCACCAAGACGCAGAGGGCGCAGACCTCGCCGCCGGCGGACGGCTTCGGCACGAACAACAATACGGAGCTGCAACAGGCATCGGCGTTCCTCGCAGGACGGTTGAGCGATCATCTCGGTGTCATGGCACAGGCCACGTATTCGGAGAACGGCGGCCTTTTGGGCTGGGACAACAGCGACCTGCGCTATGCACGCCCGTATTCGTTCGCGGGCCAGCCCGCGATATGGGGCCTGTCGCTCAACAACAATCCCACGGTAACCGACGTCTTCAACACGGCGCCTGCCTGGCAGTTCCCCTATATGGCCCCCGACCTCGCGCCGGGAGCGCCAGCAACGCCACTGTTGATGGGTGGGTTCGCCGGACAGGTGATCGGCTTCAACGTCTACACGCAGATCAAGGGCGCGCTATATCTCGAAGGAGGCCTGTATCGCAGCTTGTCGCCGGCCTTCCTGCGTGACGTCAACGCCGACTTCGGTGGACGGATTGCGGGTACGGCTCCGTACGCGAGGGTCACCTATACCTGGACCCTGCCCTCGGGCAACGTCGAGGTCGGCGGCTTCCTGCTGCACGCGGCGCGAGGGCTAGCGGGAACCAACGCGGACGGCAACGCCGTGGGCATTCCTGGTGCAACGGACAAGTTCGACGACTACGGCATCGATGCGAGTTACCAGTACCTGCCGGGCAGCAATCACCTCGTCACGGTGAATGGACTCTTCATCAACGAGCAGCAGCATCTCGATGCGACCTACGATGCGGGCGGCTCGTCCAACCTCAGCAACAATCTTCGAGCGCTGAACCTCAACGCCAGCTACTGGTACAAGAACACCTGGGGCGCCACCCTCGGCGGCTTCATCGACAACGGCAGCGCGGACGAGATGTTGTACGGCAACAACGGCCGACCCAACACACAGGGCGGCGTTGTCGAGTTGAACTACAACCCGCTTGGCCAGGCAAGCTCGTGGGCACAGCCGTATGCCAACCTTCGACTCGGCCTCCAGTACACCTGGTATGCCCGCTTCAGCGGCCTGGTGCACAACGTGGACGGCGCGGGAAGACGGGCGTCGGACAACAATACGCTCTACATGTATCTCTGGCTGGCGCTTTAGCCTCGCCTCCGCAACAACCATGGGGCCGATCAGTTCGAACGCCGTCGAACTGATCGGCCCTGCACTTGTGCGAAACGGACCGCCGCAGAGCTCGTTACCTACGGAAGATGGCGGCGTGCCGGTCGCTTCATTCGAAACGCGGTTAGATGGCCCATCCTTCGCGATACTCGCGACGCAGGAACGCGTTGGCTTCCGGCATGTTGGTGATGCGCATGTTCGCCGCGTCGTACTCGATCCTTCCGCCCGCACGCAGGGACACGACGCCCAGAAGCATTACCTCCGTGAGCTGTGCGGCGTACGGGAACGGCGATGAGGCTTGCGCCTTTCCCTTGCAGGCGTCCACCCAGTTCATCTCGTGCGAGGTTTTGATGCGAGCGAACTTCTGGGGGGGCGTACCCACCGAATCATGCAACGATTGCGGCAGCAGGCGCGGATTCGCGCCATAGGTTTCGTGGATCAGCTTGCCCTTCTCCCCGACGTAAAGGACGCCACCGTCCTTGCTCAACTGCCCGGCTCCCAACGCCTGCAGCCCTGGCGGCAGCAACGCGCCGTCATACCAGGTGAGCTTCACCGGCGGCCTGCTGCCGCGCGCGGGGAAGTCGTAGTACGTCATTGTCGCCATGGGATACGACGCATGGTTGAACGGCGTCGAGACGGTCTCCACGGATGTCGGGAAGCCCAGGTCCAGCGACCAGAACGGCGAATCGATCAGGTGCGCGCCCATGTCGCCGATGGCGCCCACGCCCCAATCCACCCATCCGCGCCAGTTGAACGGGTGATACACCGGGTGATAGTCGACGACGGGGCCGGGGCCGAGAAAGAGATCCCACGCCAACCCCTCGGGCTTCGGATAATTGCCGACCATGGCATTGGCGAGCCGGTCCATGATCGCGTCTTCGTTCCAGTTCGCATCGTCCGGACGCGGCCTGGCTTGCGGACGTGGAATGCCTTGCGGCCAGTAGGCAAGCGGGCGATTCGTCCAGGCGTGCACCTCGCGGACATCGCCGATCGCCCCTGCCGCAATGTACTCGTTGATCAACCGGGCATCGTCGGTCGAGTGACCCTGGTTTCCCATCTGCGTGACGAGTTTGGGGTTGTCCTTGGCTTTTCGCGACAGTTCACGGGCCTCGAAAATCGACCATGTGAGCGGCTTCTGCAGGTATACGTGCTTGCCATGACTCATCGCCGCGCTGGCGATCACCGCATGCAGGTGATCCGGCGTGGCGATGACCACCGCATCGATGTCCTTCTGCTGTTCGAGCATGCGGCGGTAGTCGGTGTAGCGCTTGATCGATGGAAACTTGCTGGAAAGCAGCTTCGTCTGCTCGATCTCGTCCTGCAGCCTGTGGCGCTCCTTGGCGGACTGTGCCTTGTCCAGGCGTGCCTGCGCCTGGCCCAAGCCGTCGACCATGCCGCGAAAGGATTTGTCCGTATAGCCCCAATCCACATCGCACATGGCCACGATGTTCTCGCCCGCCAGGGCTCGCATGTTGTGCATGCCCATGCCGCCGACACCGATGCCGGCGATGTTCAGTCGATCACTGGGCGATATGTAGCCGGGCCCACCCAGGACGTGGCGTGGCACGATCATCAGCCCGGCTGCGGCGATGGCCGTGCCCGTCAGGAATTCGCGGCGTGTGATCTTGCCGCTCGCCTCCGCATTTGCGGAGGATGCGTCGGCACCGTGGCCATGCGTTTCTTTTGCGGTGTTCGATTCATCCGTCATGGGTTATGCAATCCCGCGTTGGTCGATATCGATGCACCGCATTCTGACCGCAACGAGATCGAGTGATCAAGGCGAGATGTGCGAAACGTCACGCAGACGGAGGGACGCGCGCGATCACGCAAGCAAAGTCCGTTACCTCTGAAACTGAATTCGCGACGTTCCAGGCAATGTTCACTTGATCACGCGAACCGTCGCGCTCTTGAGATTGCGCCTTCCAGGAACCGCGTTCTAAAGCTGGATAATGCCGCGCTTCACCGCCGTCACCACGGCGTGGGTGCGATCGTTGGCATCGAGTTTCGAGAAGATGCTTTTGAGGTGCGCCTTGACGGTATCCGCACTGACGTTGAGTTCGGTCGCAATACGCTTGTTGCCATAACCCAGGGCCACCGCGCGCAACACCTCCAGTTCGCGCTCGGAAAGCATGTCTCCACCGATATGTGCCGCCACGTCGGATGCCGCTTCAGGTGAAAGCACGCGGCGTCCGGCGTGCACTGCCCGGATCGCTTCGCGAAGCTCCTTTCGAAGCGATGCCTTGAGAAGAAAGCCGCTGGCGCCCTTTCGCATGGCATTGGTCACCTGCGCGTCACCACGATAGGTGGTGAGCACGAGAACGCGCGCCGCCGGGAATTCGGCCCGGATGGAGCACATCGCATCGACACCGGTCATGTCGGGCAACTGCAGGTCCATCAATGTCACGTCCGGCTGGTGGGTGCGGAAAGCCTCGATGGCCGATCGACCGTCCGTGGCATTCGCCACGATGCGCATGTCCGACTCGGCCGAGAGCGCAAAGGCGACGCCATCGCGCAGAAGCGGGTGATCGTCGACGACCAGCACAGTGATGATCCCGGGTTCGCTGGTAGTCATCGGCTTATCACGCATCCTCATCATGATTCCATGTTCGTGCCTTCGGCCCGCCGCTGTTGAACAGCACACGCAAAAGAGCCATGCGCCGGCGCCACCTTTCAGCCGGGCGACGAAAGGCAATGGCGGCCGGCACGGACAATTCAACCGCTGTACCGGCGCCCGGCCGGCTTGAAAGCGACAGTCGCGCCCGAAGGCTTGCGGCACGTTCATGCATGCCCTTCAACCCCCAGTGTCCGGTCGACGCTTCGTTGGCGACCGCGTCGACATCGAAGCCGGCACCATCGTCAACCACGCAAAGTGTAAGGCGCTTTCGCTCGTAACCCACGCTGACGTCGATGCGATCGGGTTGCGCATGGCGAAACGCATTCGCCATGGACTCCCGCGCGATTTGCAGCACCTCATCGCCGACAGCAGGATTCAGGGGGCGTGGCACACCTTCCACCGTGAGCCTGAACACAACGCGGCCATCGTGAGCCATCGCCTCGCCCAGCTGCCGAAGCGCGCTCTCGAGGTTGTCACCTTGCTCCGACGCACGCAACTTCGTCACGCGATCCCGGCCTTCGATGATGACTTCGTCGGCGTGGTCCAGAGCCCTCTCCATGAGCTCGCGGGCAGGCTCCGAGGGTGGTATGCGCTCCATGGCGGATTGAAAGCGAAGCATCAACCCCTGTACAGCCTGCAGAAGCGTGTCGTGTAGTTCGCGCGCGATGCGCTCACGCTCGGCATGCCTTTCCTCGAAGAGGGTGCGCAGCTGAGCCTTGACGCGGGCCATGCGCAACGCGAACAACAGCCAAAGCGTCAGCGCGAAGGCTGCAACGACGAGCAGCATGAACCAGCTGGCCTGATAGAACGCCGGAAGCACGGTGAAATTCACGGCCGCCGCCTCTTTCCACGTGTTGCCGCCGCTGTCGGCAGCAACGTGGAAGCTGTAGGTGCCGGGCGGCAGATCGGTATAGAACGCCTGGCGCCGTTGCCCTGCGTCCACCCAATCCTGATCGTGTCCATCAAGACGGTAACGAAAACGGACATGTTGAGGCACGGCAAGCCCGATCGCCGTGTAATCGAGCTGTATGTCGCGGGTCAGCGCCGGCAGGGCCAGGTCACCTGTGAGCGCGTAGGCCTTGCGATCCGCCATCAGGCCTTCGATGTGGACGGGCAGCGTACGGCTGTTCGCAACGGCCTTGCGCGGATCAAATGTCTGCAGATCGACGCCGTTGGCGAACCACAGCGTGCCGTCTGGGCCGCGCGCGATCTTCTTCTGAAAAGGCGCGCGACCGGGACGCACGCCATCCAATACATCGAGAACACTGGCGTCAATCGCGCGATGCGGATCGCGAAGCGCGTTCTCGACATCCGAAAGGCCGAGCTTGACCAGTCCGCAGCCCGTGTAGAGCCACAGCGCACCGCCCTCATCGTCGATTACACCGTTCACCGCGTCGCACGGAAGACCGTCTTTGACGGAAAACACGCGCGTAGCCCCACCTTTGGAAGCGATCAGCCCCTTGCTCGTCGCTCCGAGCAGAAGGCCATCCCTCGTGATCGCGACGTCGAAGACTGGTGTGTCCAGATGGGTCGCTATCCGCTCCCCGTTCGGTCGGGCCAGGTCGCCAGTCTGCAGTCCAAGCCACACGTTGCCGTCGCGATCCGATGCCATGGAGCGCACGGACGGATACTTTGGCGAGTCGAACGCTTCGACGACTTTGTCGCCTTCCATCCGCACAAGCCTGTTGGGATGTCCTCGCAGCGTTGCCCAAACGGCGCCGGAGGCGTCCTGCGTCAGCGCAAATACCATGCCTCGCAGCGGCTTGCCGCCCTGATCGAGAACGGCGGCGAATTTCCCGTCCGCATAGACCCAAAGGCTCTCGTCGAGGCCAACCCAAAGACGCCCTTCCTTGTCCTCGAAAAGCGATGTCACCTGGGTGCCCGGCAGTTCCTTGCCGGCGCGAAGCGAACGGAAGGTCCCATGGTCGAGGACATCCAGACTGCTGGCGGTGCCTGCCCACACGCGCCCTTCCCTGTCGGCAAGCACGGAGTCCACTTCATCGACCGACAGTCCCTCGCGGGTCGTGTAGCTCCACACCTTGAAGTCGCGGAACCGGTCGATGCCCGCCGACGTCGTCACCCACATATTGCCTTCCCGGTCTTCGAAGAAGGCATAGATGCCGTCGCTGGTCAGGCCGTCTTTACTGCCAAAGTGATCGACCCTGCCTGACGCGATCCGGTAGATGCCGTGATCGATGGTTCCCACCCAAAGCGCCCCTTCGCGATCGCGGAACAGGGCCTGGACCGCGACGGAACTGCCATCCATGTCAGGCGTGCGGAAGGCCTTCCACTGGCCGCCTTCGAGGCGCTGCAGGCCAAGACCGGGCCCGATGATAGGCAGCCCGACCCAGATCTCGTTGCCGGGTTCCCGCGCGAAAACGAGCATGCCGGGCGTGCCCGCCTTGGCTTTCGCTTCGACGGGAAATGACCTGGATGCACTGTGCTCGCGCCATTCCACCAGGGATGTGTCGGTGCTCATCCAGAAGGTGCCGCGGCCGTCAGTGATCATCAGCTCGCAGCACCCACCCGGGACGTCCAGGCCGTCCTCCTTGCCGTGGCACGAGACACCGGTGCCCGCCACTTCGCACAACGGACTGGAGCCCTTGCCTCCCCTCAACAACCAGATCTTCCCGTGCTCGTCCTCCGCCAGCGAGGTGACGGAGCCTTCGGTACCTGCGTAGTTCGTCAGTTTGCCGTCTTTCCATCGGCTCAGCCCACCCGACGTGCCTATCCACAAGCTGCCATCCCTGGCGCCGAGCAGCGCGACAACAAAGGGATTGCCCGGCCGGCTCTTGGTCAATGTATCGAGCGGCACGAAACGCGCGCCGTCGTAGCGAACGACGCCTGCCTGCGTTCCGATCCAAAGGTAACCGTCCTCCGTCTGTGCCATGGGATAGGCAGACGCGGGCAGCTCGCCATCCTGCAGCCGCCATGCCGTGTGTCCGTACTGCGACAGCAAACGATGGGCATCGACGGCGCGTGCGAGTCCACTGACTCCGAGCGTAAGCGCCAGGAACAGCGCGACTGCGCGCAAAAGCCAGGGGAGGACATGGCGATGCGAGCCTGGCGTCCTCACTAAGCGGTGCGCCATGCCCTTACTTTCTGAATTGGCAAACATGCCGGCGATCTTCACCCAAGACGGCCCGATTGCAAGTCCTTCCGGACTGCCCGCCGATGCTTTCGCGCCAAGCGATGCCCCAAAAGGGTGATCGCAGCTTTCCTCCATGTGGGGAAGCTGCTTCAGCGAGTGCGGCCTAGGCTAATGCCATGCAACGCATTTTCTCCATGTTCCCCGTCGGCCTGCCCGGCATTGGCCTCGTTTGCCTGCGCCTCACCGCAGCGCTTTCGCTGTGCCTGGCAACGCAATGGATGCAAGCGGGGTTTCCGGCGATTGCATGGCTGATGGAGATCCTCTGCTTCCTGATGATCGTCGGCTTCGCCACGCCGGTGCTCGCGACGCTCTGCGCCCTGATCGGGGTCTACACGCTGATCAGCTCGGGCATGGCGGCGTGGAGCTGTGCCGCCATCTCGATCCCTGTCGCCGTGGCGCTTGCACTGCTCGGACCCGGCGGCTACTCGGTCGATGCCCGTCTGTTTGGGCGCAGAAGCGTGGTGATCAACGACCCCGACGAACCTCCGGAGCGAAAGCACTGAGCGAAGCGTCACACGCACGATGCGTCAGCGACACCAGGCGGATTCGAGCGGTGAACTCATCCACTACAGCAAGACAGGACCAGCCATGAAGCACAAGACGACATTGTTGATTGCGGGATCCCTGTTGATGGCCGGAACGCTTTGCGGCGTGGCCCTCGCCATGGCCGCCCAGGACAAATACGCACTGAAAGTGCCGGGTGGCCTGGCGTTCTCCGAGTTCAAGGGATACGAAAGCTGGCAGGTGGTATCCGTCAGCGAGGACGGCGGGCTGCTCGCGGTCGTCGTCGCCAACCCCACCATGATCGACGCTTTCAAGTCCGGCATACCGGGCAACGGCAAACCGTTCCCGGACGGTTCGAAGATGGCCAAGGTCCATTGGAACACCAAGAAGCTGGAGACCTTTCCGGCAGCTACCGTGCCTGCCACGCAGCACGATGTCGATTTCATGGTCAAGGACAGCAAACGTTTCGCGGACAGTGGCGGCTGGGGCTACGCCGTGTTCGACCGCGACGCGGCAAGCGATACGTTCGCGCCCGGGACCAAGGCGAGCAATCCGCCCCAGGACAACGATGCGAAGTGCGGATACGCCTGCCATACGATCGTGAAGGGACGCGACTACGTCTTTACCGATTTCGCCAAGCGGTAACCGCGCGCGTTTCGGGTCACACCGCGCTGTGTTTGGCCCATGGGCCAAAACCCCTATCCATAGACCCGAGTCGGCAAGAAGCGAACTGGGTCTTCCCCGCTCCTCGTCCATGCATCACTTCCTCATCGGAGATCCCCATGCACGTGAAAACGAACTTTTCAGGCCGCGGCCTGCTGCGCGCCGTGCTCACCGCCGCGATGGTCGTCCCGGTTGGCCTGCTGGGTCAGGTGCATGCGCAGTCGGCGCCATCCACGGAACCTGCAACCAGAGCCGATGCCTGGGGTCCGCTCAAGCATGTCCGCGCCGGCGTGCTCGATGTGGCGTACGCGGAAATGGGCCCGGCCAATGGCCCGGTCGTGATCCTTCTGCACGGCTGGCCGTACGACATTCACAGCTATGAGCAGGTGGCGCCCGCGCTGGCCGCGAAGGGATACCGAGTGCTGGTGCCCTACGCGCGCGGTTATGGCGATACGCATTTCCTGTCCGCCGATACGATGCGCAATGGCGAGCCTGCCGCACTCGCGCAGGACGTCATCGACTTCATGGACGTGCTGCACATCAAGCGCGCCGTGTTTGGCGGCTTTGACTGGGGCGCACGCTCCGCTGATATCGTCGCGGCGCTGTGGCCCGAGCGCGTGAAAGCGCTGGTGAGCGTCAGCGGCTATCTGATCGGAACGCAGGCTGCCGGCAAGGCACCGCTGCCGCCCAAGGCCGAGTACCAGTGGTGGTATCAGTTCTACTTCGCGACCGATCGCGGCCAGGAAGGCTATGCGAAGAACCATCGTGACTTCGCCAAGCTGATCTGGCAGCTGGCGTCGCCCAAGTGGAACTTCGACGACGCGACGTTCGAGCGTAGCGCCGCGGCGTTCGACAACCCCGACCACGTCGCGATCACCATCCACAACTATCGCTGGCGCTTGGACCTGGCCCAGGGCGAAGCCAAGTACGCCGCATTGGAAGCACGCCTCGCGCAGCTTCCGAAGATCACGGTGCCCACCATCACCATGGAAGGCGACGCCAATGGAGCCCCGCATCCCGCACCGGAAGCGTATGCCAAGCAGTTCACGGGCAAGTATCAGTTTCGCCTGATCGACGGAGGTATCGGCCACAACCTGCCGCAGGAAGCGCCGCAGGCGTTCACGCAGGCCGTGATCGACGCCGACCACCTCTGACCGCGCACGAAGGAATGCATCCATGAGAACGGCTCATGCCTCCCTGCTTGCCGTGGCCATCGTCTCCCTCGCGCTGGGTGCCGCGGCGTTCGCCGCCGAGCAGCATGGCAAGCGATTGACGTCGCCTGTCTATGGCGTTGCTCTGCCGGACGGTTATCGCCATTGGGAGGTGATCGCTCCCGCGGTCGAGGCGTCGCCGCTCGATGAGTTGCGTGTCGTGCTCGGCAATGCGATCGCCATCAAGGCCTACCGAGACCAGACGCTGCCGTTTCCGGACGGCAGCGTGCTGGTGAAGCTGGCCTGGAAACAACAACCATCGCCGGAATTCGCGCCGGCAACCATCCCGGGTGCCGCGACCACGGTGCAAGTGATGGTCAAGGACTCCAGGCGGTACGCGGCGACGGGCGGCTGGGGCTTTGGCCGCTTCATCGACGGGGAGCCCGCGGACGAGGCGCAGCATCGCACCTGTTTCGCCTGCCATCAGGCCAAGGTGAATGGCCACGATTTCGTATTCACTCGGCTGGCGCCCTAATTCGCGTCGCCACGCACACAGGAGTGCGTCATGTCCCAACGATGGTTGATTACCGGCTGTTCACGCGGCATCGGCCGCGCATTGGCTGAAGCGGTATTGCAGGCGGGACATCGGCTGGTGGCGACCGCGCGTGATCCGCTGCAGCTGGACGAGCTCGTGCAACGCTATGGTGATGCCGTGCGCGCTGTGGCGCTGGATGTGGTCGACGTCGCCGCCGCCCAATCGGCGGTGCAGGTGGCGGCGGAAGCGTTCGGCGGGCTCGATGTGCTCGTGAACAACGCGGGCTACGGCAATATCAACGCGATCGAGGACACGTCGATCGCGGATTTCCGCCGACAGATCGACACCAACCTGTTCGGCACGATCATCGTGACCAAAGCGGCCATACCCCTCATGCGCGAGCAGCGGAGTGGCCACATCATCCAGTTCTCTTCGGTGGGTGGCCGCGTCGGCGCACCGGGACGCGCGCCCTATTCCGCGGCCAAGTGGGCCGTTGAAGGGTTCTCCGAAGTGTTGGCGCGCGAAATGGCGCTGGTCGGCGTGAAGGTCACGGTGATCGAACCCGGCGGCTTTCGCACGGATTTCGCCGGCGCATCGACCGTGCTGGAAGAAGGGCGTCCCGAGTACGACGCCGTCGTGGGCGCGGCGGCGCGAATGCAGCGCGACTACAACGGACGCCAGCCCGGCGACCCCGCTCGTGCGGCGCAAGCCATTCTCAAAGTCGCGGCCATGGCGCAACCGCCCTTGCGGCTCGCGCTGGGCAGCGACGCAGTCGCTGCGATCGCGGGCGCGGATCAGGCGCGGCTCGTCGAACTCGATCGCTGGCGAGAGCTGAGCGTGTCCACCGATTTCCCTGCCTAGCCCACCGCATCCAGATGCAGGCCGATCCACGGCTCTGCTTTTTCGCCCCGGCCGGCCTCCCTGCCCGGCCACAACCTTCAGGAGATGACAATGAGGAAGCTATTTGCCGCGCTCGCGATGGGCGTCTTCACGACGCTAGCCATGAATGCCACCGCACAGATGTCAAAACCAACGCAGAAGCCGACCATCGTGCTGGTGCACGGCGCCTTCGCCGATGCCTCGAGCTGGAACGGCGTCGTGACCATGCTGAAGAAGGACGGCTATTTCGTGATCGCGGCGGCCAACCCGCTGCGCGGCGCGAAGGGTGACGGCGCCTACATCGGCAGCCTGGTGGCCGACCTCAAGGGGCCGGTGGTCCTGGTCGGTCATTCCTATGGCGGCAACGTCGTGACCGAAGCGGCCAATGGGCACGCCAACGTGAAGGCCCTGGTATACGTCAGCGCGTTCGCACCGGAAACCGGCGAGACCTTGGGTGAACTGACGGGCAAATACCCGGGAAGCACGCTCGGACAGGCACTTGCGCCCCCGGCCGAGCTCGCCGATGGCGGCAAGGACCTGTACATCCAGCAGGATAAGTTCCACACGCAGTTTGCCGCGGACGTGCCCGCCCCCGCGGCCGCACTGATGGCCGCCACGCAGCGACCGCTGCTGCAAGCGGCGCTCGACGAGAAGGCTGGCGCCGCGGCGTGGAAAAGCATCCCGTCCTGGTGGATTTATGGCGATGCGGACAAGAACATCCCGCCGCAGGCCATGGCCTTCATGGCCAAACGCGCGGCCGCCAAGGATGTCGTCGTCGTCAAGGGCGCATCGCACGTCGTGATGGTGTCGCATCCGGACGCCGTGGCGCGACTGATCGAAAAGGCTGCTGCTGCGAACTGAAGCGTCATGACGTGATGGCGCCTGGCTAGGGGCGACTACATGCGTGTAGTCGCCCCGAGCCCCATCGCATACCCAAATACATGGCGAACCGACCCCTACGGGCATGACGAAACCTCGGCGATCTCTTGCCGATCCCGTCGATGCCCACACCCCGCATTTCATTGACACGCCGTCGATCAGTAGCCTCTAATGCTCTATCTCCATTGGACGTCTTTACGTCCAGATTGATCGTTCAAAGGTTGAGCATGAAGCGACTCTCGCGATCCATCCTCGGCGCCGCGCTGGCATGTGCGCTGCTGCCCTTCGCGTCGATGGCGCAGACGGCGGCGGACATTAAGCCGTCTCCGCAGCAGGTCCACTGGCAGGACCTGGAATTCGGCGTCATCGTGCACTTCGGCACGAACACGTTTCTCGACCGCGAGTGGGGTGACGGCACGGCGGACCCCAAGGTATTCAACCCCGACCAGGTGGATACGGCGCAATGGGCGCGCGCCAGCCGGGCCGCGGGGGCGCGGTACATGGTGATGGTGGCCAAGCACCATGACGGATTTGCATTGTTTCCGACGTCGCAGAGCGACTACTCGGTGAAGAGCAGCCCCTGGTTGGGTGGCAAGGGCGACCTGGTCAAGCTCGCATCCGACGCGGCGCGCGCGGAAGGCCTGGAATTCGGCGTCTATCTCTCGCCGTGGGACCGGCATGAACCCCGCTACCGCGATCCGAAGGCCTACGACGCGTACTACCAGGCGCAGGTCGAGGAACTGGCGCAGCACTACGGCCCGCTCGTCGAGTGGTGGCTGGATGGCGCGGGCAGCGCCGGGCATGTCTACGACTTCCCGCGCTATATCGAAACGCTGCGGACCTATCAGGCGAATGCCATGGTGTTTGCCGACATGGGATTGTTCGAATACGGCGACATCCGCTGGGTGGGCCAGGAGGATGGCTACATCCGCGGCGAGAACTGGAACGTCATCGACCGCCATGGTTATGAACGCTGGCGTCCGGTCGAAGTGGATACGCCGCTGCATGACCTGCACTGGTTCTGGCACCCCAACGACGAGGGCACGCTCAAGAGCGTGGCGAAACTCGTGGATACCTGGGAGAACAGCGTCGGTCGCGGCGGCCAGCTGATGCTGGGCATTGCGCCGGATCGTCATGGCCGGCTTCCTGATGCCGACGTTGCGCGGCTCGAAGCGCTCGGCAAGGCATTGCGCGAACGCTATGGCGACGCCAGCAATCTCGCCCGTCACCACACAGCGACGGATGAGAACACCGAGGCGGCGCTCGACGGCAACAAGGACACCTTCTGGTCCGCGCCGGCCGAAGCGCGGCACGCCACGCTCGAGGTGGATTTCGGCAAGCCGGTGACGTTCGATCGCACGCTCGCGATGGAATGGCTGGATGACGGCCAGCACGTGCGCAAGTACGCCATCGAGGTGTTCGACGGCAAGGGCTGGCGCACGGTGGCCCGCGCCGAGGCCATCGGGCACATGAAGATCGATGTGTTTCCCAAGGTCACTGCGCAACGGGTGCGTCTGAACATCCTGTCCAGTGTCGGCGCGGCGTCCATACGCGAGTTCCAGATTTTCAACGCCAGCCCACTGTCCTCGCACTGAGTTGCCACTGGCGCTTGGCAGGGCCTGCGCGCCAGCCGCCGAGCGGCCGACCGACCGCACCATGATCCGCCACGCGTACCGAGATTGATGCATGCCGCTCAGCCTCGGCCAGCGCGCTCAGCGCGGCACGTCGGCATGCCCCGTGATCGCAAAGGTCACCGGCACCTGACCTTCCGTCGGCTGGCGACCACCAACGAACAGCTCGTAGCGTCCCTCCCTGACGGCACGCACGCCATCGGCATCGACAAGACTCAAGGCGCGTGCATCGAGATGAAACCGCACGGTGCGCTGCTCGCCCGCCGCCAGCGAAACGCGCCGGAAACCCGCCAGCGCCCGCCGCGGTGCACCCGCCACACCGGGATAGGCCAGGTATAGCTGCACCACCTCGTCACCGCTTCGCGCGCCGGTGTTGCGTACATGCACGGAGACATCCATGGAGTCCCCCGCCTTGACACGCGGCGAGGACAGGACGGGTGTGTCGTAGGCGAACGTGGTGTAACTCAAGCCGTCGCCGAAGCCGTAAAGCGGCTCGCCATCGAAGTAGCGATAGGTGCGCCCTTTCATGTCGTAGTCGATGAACGGTGGCAGGTCGCGAGCATCGCGATAGAACGTCACCGGCAGGCGACCGGCAGGATTGACGACGCCTGCGAGAGTTCGCGCGATCGCGGCGCCGCCCTGCTCGCCCGGATACCAGGCGGCAAGTATCGCGTCTGCATGATCCTTGTCCCAGGTCATGGCCACGGCGCTGCCGCTCATCAGGACCACCACCAGCGGCTTGCCGCTGGCGGACATCGTTTCGAGCAGCCTGCGTTGCGCCGATGGCAGGCCGATATCGGTGCGATCGCCACCGAGAAAGCCCGGCACATCCACCTTGAGCTCTTCGCCCTCGACATCCGGCGAAAGACCCACGAACGCGACCACGACGTCGGCATCATTCGCCGCCCGCCGCGCTTCGGCCAGCTGCGCCTCCGGTGGCGCGATCCATTGCAGATGGATGCCCTGGTCTTCGCCGCTGTGTTGCCACTCCAGCCGAAGATCATGCGGCTGCACGTCATCGAAACGGATCTTCGCGGGCTTGGGCTCCCGGTCGCCGTCGGTGTTGGAGATCAACCGGCCATCAACGAACAGACGGACCGGGTCATGCCCGCGGCAGTCGAAGCAACGGTCGACGCGAACGGACAAGGTGTAATCGCCAGGACCTGGCGGCAGCAGTTGTCCGCTCCATCGCGCTGCATAGCCCGATGCATCCAGCCCTTTAGCCGGCGGCGCATGATCCGTATCCATGTCGACCTTGGCATCGGTACGCGTCACGACGGGCTTGCCGGAAAGGTCGCTACCTGCGAAGTACTCGCCTTTCAGCCCGAGCGCACCGCCTTGTCCGCTGCGCAACGCCGTCACTGGAATGGGCACGGGCACGCCTTCGGCCAGCGTAGCGCCTTGCGCGTAACTCACGCGCTGCGCACCGAACTGCTGCCGCAAGCCATCGAGCGGCGTCACCGGGTGACGCGCCGTGCCGTGATAGTTGGCCTCCAGCACCGACAACGCATCCGCATTGGGTCCGACCACGGCGACATGTGCGCCAGGCTTGAGTGGCAGGACGCCAGCGCGATTCTTGAGCAATACGATGGATTCGCTGGCGGCGCGTAATGCTAGGGCAGCTTGCGCATCCGGATCGACGTGCGGCTTCGGCATCGACGCGTCGAACATGCCGAGGCGATAGCGCGCCGCGAACAGGCGCGTCGCGGCCGTATCCAGGTCGTGTTCGCTGACCTGGCCTTCGGCAAGCGCCTTGCGAAGACCGTCATAAGCCACGCCACAATTGAGGTCCGTGCCTGCGCGCAGCGCACTCGCCGATGAGCCGGCATTGTCGTTGCGGTAGTGGTGGAATTTCGTCATGTCATCCACCGCATCGCAATCGGTGACGACGAAACCCTTGAAGCCCCAATCGCCACGAAGCCGCTCGCCCAGCAGCCACGGCAACGCGCACGCCGGCACGCCGTGGATGGCGTTGTAGGCGCACATGACCGATCCGGCATGCCCATCCACGATGGCCGCACGGAAGGCGGGCAGATAGGTGTCTTCCAGATCGTGCGGCGAGACATCCACATCGAAACCGTGGCGTCCTGGCTCCGGCCCCGAGTGCACGACAAAGTGCTTGGGCGTGGCGATGACCGTGGGATGCTCGGGGTCGTCGCCCTGCAATCCCTCGATGAAAGCGACGCCGAGGGTCGCCGTCAGGTGCGGATCTTCGCCATAGGTCTCCTGCCCTCGCCCCCAACGCGGGTCGCGAAAGATGTTGATGTTGGGCGACCAGATGGTCAGGCCGTTGTAGCGGCCGTGATCCTTGTGCAGCCCCGTGGCGAGGAACTTCTCGCGAGCCTGCGCTGCCACCACACCACCCACGGCATGCAGGAGGTCCGGATCCCAGCTGGCAGCCAGACCGATCGCCTGCGGGAAAACGGTGGCCTCGCCATGGCGCGCAAGCCCGTGCAGCCCTTCGCTCCACCATTCATAGGCCGGGATGTCCAGGCGCGGGATCGCGGGCGATGCGCTCTGCAGCTGGGCGATTTTTTCGGCGGGCGTCATCTGTGCGACGAGCCGGCGCGCCTGCTCGGTGGCCTGGTCGGGCACGCCGGCAGCCATCGCGGAAGCGGCCAGCAGCCAGGCAACGGCCAGGCCGGCAGTCACGCCTCGCCGTTTTGCGCGCCTCATCGCCATGCGGCCCGAAGGGTCATGGCGTTTCACCGGACGACGGAGAGGTGCCGAATGCCACGCGACCGATGGCCGACAAGGACCCGTGGATGGGCGCCGTCGAGAAGACGCAGATGTCGTGCCTGCCCGTGTGTGCCGGCCAGGCCGCGGTGAGGTGAAAGGTCGTGCCAGGTGACGTGTTCGTCGGCAGCGGCAGGCTCGCTGCCAGCGGGCCATCGCAACGATCGACGTGGACTTCCAGCTCGCCAGCGGGTGTGCGCGCGGCGCGCGACACGACCTTCGATGCGTCACCCGCCAACCCGTAGTTGCGGGCCAGCCAGGCGCCGTCGATGGTGATGGTGGAAGCACCGTCGAGCGAAACCTGCGGCAGTTTCCAGCAGCTGCTTATCACATCGACGTCGTAGACCGGCGCTGGCGCCGTCGCATCCGGCAGCAACGGCACGCGCACGCCAAGGCCACCGGTGGGACAACCCTGGAAGCCGCTGCCATCGATGATGCCCAGGGTCCGCGCATCGAAGCGCTCGGTGCGACCACGCGCAAGCGGGTGACCATCGGCGGCAAACGACGCCGCGCTGACGGTCGCAGGCAATGCGACATCAAAGGGGTGCTTGTAGATCGGCGAGTTCGGTCCGGGCGTGCTGCCATCGGTGGTGTATCGGATGGTGACCGAAGGTTCCTGCGTGTCGAGCGTCACGGCGACCCTGCCGCCCTTCCCGTCGGATCGCTGCGCATGCATGCCTACGGCGAACGCGCTGTCGGCATAGGCGATGCCCAGCTCGTGGTAGCGATCGAACTGCGCCGGAAGTCGCTTGAGGAAATCGTCGAAGTGCCGCTCATCCGCCGGCGTCCACACGGTTTCGGCGAGAGCGTCCATGCGCGGGAAAGCCGCATGCTCGACCTGCCACGGTGCCGTGAGGTATTCCGCCCAGATATTGGCTTGCGCGCCCAGTACGTGCCTGGCCTGCTCGACGGAGAGGCTCGCCGGCACGGTCTCGAAGTGGTAGACGGTGGCGAGCGTCTGCACCGAAAGACGTCCGGACGGCTCGTCGTCGCGCGCACTCTGCAGGTTGTCGAAGTAGAGCGTGGGTGCCGGCGAAAGCACCACGTCATGCCCAAGCCGGGCCGCATCGATCGCGCCCTGCGTGCCGCGCCAGGACATCACCGACGCGGAAGGCGGAACGCCGCCCTCGAGTATCTCGTCCCAGCCGATCAGTCGCCGCCCGTGTTGCACCAGGTACTGCCCCATGCGCTCGATGAACCAGCTCTGCAGCGCATTCTCATCCTTGATGCCGAGCGCGTGCATGCGCGCCTGTACGGCCGCGGAAGCCTGCCACTGGTCCTTGATCGCCTCGTCGCCACCAACGTGGATGAACGTGGAGGGGAACAACTCCATCACTTCGTCCAGCACGTTGTGCAGGAACGTGATGGTGTGGTCGTCGACATTGAACAGGTAGGGATTCACGCCCCAGTCGATCGATACGGCCGGGTGCCCACCGGTCACCCCGATCTCCGGATACGCCGCCACGGCGGCCTGCGCATGCCCGGGCATGTCGATCTCGGGCACGACGGTGATGTGGCGAGCCGCGGCGTACGCCACGATGTCCTTCACCTCGGCTTGCGTGTAGTAGCCGCCATAAGGTTTCGCACCCACGTCCGGTGGCTGGCGCCAGGCGCCCACCTGCGTCAGCTTGGGATAGCGGCGGATTTCCAGGCGCCAGCCCTGGTCGTCGGTGAGATGCCAATGGAAGACATTGAGCTTGTGCTGTGCCATCGCATCCAGCACGCGTTTCACTTCGGCCGGTGGCTCGAAGTGCCGCGCCACGTCGAGCATCAGCCCGCGCCAGGCGAAACGCGGCCAATCCGCAATGTGCATATAGGGCACGGCGACGGCGCCCTGGGTCGCATCGGGCGTCAACAGCTGCCAGGCACTGACGGCGCCGTAGAACAGGCCCGCGGCATCGCGCGCGCTGATCTCCATGCCGCGAGCGTCCACATCGAGCACATAGCCTTCCGCCTGCGAAACGCTGGCGCCGGCATCACTGCGGATCACGATATCGCCCCGGCTCGTCGACGATGCATCCTCGACGACCGGCAGCGACAGACCTCTCGTGCGCACCAGCAGGTCGGCGAGATAGCGTGCCGCGTCCGCTGCCGCCTGGTCGCCCGGCTTTATATGGATGACCGCCGCCGTGCTGATCGCATAGCTGCCCTTCTCCACCGTCATCTTCGCCGGCAGCGGAATGATCGATGGCGTGGCCGCGTGCGCGCCGCAACCGACGGCGAGCAGACCGAGCCAGGCCAGGCCACGCAAGGCGTTGCGTCGAACCTCAGCGAACGGCATCGGGAAGCTCCTCCCAGACCTTCGGATCTTCCGCGCCCAGTACCCATGCACAGAAACCTTCCAGGCCGTACTGCTTGACCACGTCATAGCGATCGCGGAACGCGTGCGCGTCGGGCAGGAAGACCCATTCGCGCATCTGGTCGCGATAGAAGTAGAACCACGACTCGTGCTCTACCGGGTCCCACTGCATGGTCGCATTGAACTGCTTGGCGAGCGGGAACGATTCGTCGGCATCGATGTACTGCGCCGAGATATTGGACTTCTCCTTGCCGTCCTCGCCCACCGGGTCGCCCGCGAACCAGTGATAGCCGTACAGCGCGATGCCCAACGACAGCTTCTCCTTCGGTACCTGCTTCAGCGCGTACTGCAGGTTGTCCATCACCCACGGCATCCCGGCCACCGGGCCCGGCGTGGTCCAGCGCGTGTGCTGGTCGTAGGTCATCAGGCAAACCAGGTCGAGCGCCTGGCCCAGCGCTTTGAGGTCATAGGCGCCACGCCAGTACTCCCACATCCACTTGCCGAACGGTCCGCGACCCGCATAACCCGGCGCATTGGGCACCACCGCCATCGACAGCTTCAGGCCGTGCTTGTGCAGCGCCTCGGCGGTCTGTCGCGTCAGCAAGGTCAACGCATCGCGATCGGTCCAGGCGATGTTCTCGAAGTCGAACTGGAAACCGGTGAAGCCGTAAAGCTTCGCCTGCTCGATCATGCCGTTGATCATGGCCTTCTTGGCCGTTTCGTTCACCAGCAGATCATGGAACTTCTTGCGCTCACCGCCGGCGGAGATGATGGGCATCACCGCCAGGTGGTGCGCCTTGGCGAGGTTGAGCACGTACATGTTGGGCGCGCCCGACACCAGGCCATTTTCGTCGACGCCAAACCACGTGGGCACCAGCAGGTCGATCTTGTCGATATGCGCCTCGAACGAGTTGATCGATTTCTGCGAGTCCATCATGTAGAACAACGCAGTGGGCGCCTTGGCGAAGGCGCCGGTCGATGCAAGCGCGAGACACAGCCACAGGACTGGGGACATCCATCGTTTCATGGTGCGGCCTTGATCGAGTTCGGCGTGGAGAAGCTGATGCGGTACACGTACGCATCGCTGCCGATGGGGCGGGAAGGAAGACGCAGGTGCAAGCCGCCGGCGTCCTGGGTGAAGGAAAGGGAGCGGCCGTCGGCCACCGATTCGACGCGTGTCACCTTGTCATCAGGTGTGATCGAATGGATGGTTGTCTCGCCCTTGTCGGGCCAGCCCAGCTCGATGGCGTAGAGTTTGTCGCCGCGGGTGGTGAAGCGGAAATCCTCGGACGTATACGGCTTGGTCTTGGTGTCCTGGAACGTACCGGCCGCCACTTCGGTGGGCCCTTCGCCGAATGTGCGCCACGGCCTGCTGCCGTAGATCGCCTCGCCATTCGCCTTCAGCCAGCGGCCGATGCTGCGCAGCGTGTCCTGTGCGCCCTGGGGAATGGTGCCGTCCGCGCGCGGCCCGACGTTGAGCATAAGGTTGCCGTTCTTGCTGACCACGTCCGCCAGCAGATGGATAATGAAGGTCGGCGACTTGTACGTGTCGTGTTCGATGTAGCCCCACGAATCGTTGCTGATCGAAGTGTCGGTCTGCCAATGTGTGGCGTGGATGCCGCGCAACTGGCCGCGCTCGATGTCCAGCGTGCCGGCGCCATCCGGGAAATCGCCCAGCTTGTAGTTCACCACGACGCCATCGCGCCTGGCGCCTTCGTTGTAGTAGTACGAAAGGAAGGTCGGCAGCGTGTTGCGGAAGGTCGGGTGGCCGATCCACCAATCGAAGTAGATCAGGTCGGGATGGTATTTGTCGGTGAGCTCGGCGGTACGCGCGAGCCAGTCATCCAGCCAGGCCTGCGAGACATAGGTCCAATCCTCCGCCAGGTTCTGGTCATCGTCCGTACTGAGATGAGCCACGGCCGGCCCGTACAGCTCGGCATTGCGCGGATCGTTGACGTCCGAATCGAATCGGCGGCCGCCATCGAAGAACCAGTCGTGCTCGGCGCGATGGGAAGACACGCCAAAGCGCATACCCTGCGCACGCACCGCGTGTTCCAACTCGCCGATCACGTCGCGCTTGGGCCCCTTTTTCACGGCCGTCCAATCCGACAGCGCCGAGTCGTACATCGCGAAGCCATCGTGATGCTCGGCCACCGGCACGACGTAGCGCGCTCCCGCCTCGTGGAAAAGCTGCGCCCATGCCTTCGGATCGAAGTGTTCGGCCTTGAACATAGGCACGAAATCCTTGTAGCCGAACGTCGACTGCGGGCCATACGTCGCCACGTGATGGGCGAACTCCTTGGTGCCCTGCTGGTACATGTTGCGCGAGTACCACTCGCTGCCAAACGCTGGCACCGAATAGACGCCCCAATGGATGAAGATGCCGAACTTGGCATCGTCGTACCACGCCGGCGAGCGATACTTTTCCAGCGAGGTCCAGTCACTGCGGAACGGCCCCTGGTCGGCGGCTTTCGCGATGCGATCAAGGATCGCCTTTCGCTGCGGTGCGAATTTCGCGGCAGCCTGCTGCCAGGACTGGCTTTGCGCGGCAGGCGACAAGGTATCCGCCGTAGGTGCCGTGGCCGATTGCGCCAGCGCGGTAGCGCACGCAAACCCGCCGGCGAGCAGGACACAGCAGGTGACAGGTTTGATCATGGTTGCTTGTTCCCATCGGGAAGAAAGTGGGCACTGCCGATGTTCAAAGGGTGGTAGTCGCTGGTCGCACCGCCCGCTCGCACACCTTGCGGCGACATCACATCGACCACCAGGTGCACGGCAGCGTCCTTGCCGGCGGCCGGCCACGCGCCTTCGAGACGAACGGGTTGCGCCAGGTCGACCAGCGGCCTTTCGCCATGGGCAAGTTCATGGCCGCGGTCATCCATCGCCCGCCAATGCGCGACATAGCTCAGCATCGGATACGAAGGAAGATGCGTGTCCGCGTAGCCGGACACCGTTGCCTGGAATCCCCGCAGGCCGTCCTTGTCGACGCGCCATTGCGTCGTCACCGACAAGGGGCGATTGCGGGATTCGTAGACGAAATACGACGGCCGGCGCTGGCGGTTCTCGTCCACCACGCCATGGTCGACATAACCTTCGGTCTGGCCGGGCCACAGGTTGCGATGCGACTTGTAGTCCTGGTACGTCCAGAAGATCACGCCGCCGATGAAGCTGCGGCGCTCGAAGGCATCCATCTGCTGCACGAGATTCTCGCTGCGCGCCTTGTCCGCGGACGCGGGGTCCGGCGAGAACACGCCCGGGTAGCCGAACTCGGAGATGATCACCATCTTGTCGGGATAGGTGCGATCCATGAAATCGAGCCAGCCCTCCACTTCGCTGCCGCCGCCACTCCAGGAGCCGAAGTAGGCGTTGGCCATGATGAAATCGACGTCATGCATCACCGGCGCCTCTTTCCACGGCTTGATGCTGATGTCGGCATCGGCGAAGGTCACGTAACGACCCGGATCGATCCTTCGGATCAGCGACGCCATCGCGTCCACATAGGCACGACCTCCGGGTGTGGAGGCGTCGCTCTCGTTGCACACGCTCCAGGCGAAGATGCTGGCGTGGTTGCCGTCCTGCTCGATCATCTCGCGCATCATGTCCTGCGCGAGCGCGAGCAGCTTCGGATTCTTCAGCTGCGCTTCGCTGAACTGCCACACGGGGATTTCCGGCACCAGCAGGATGCCGTGACGGTCGGCGAAATCCAGCACGGCATCGCTCTGCGGATAGTGCACGGGCCGCGTGAGCGTCGTGTGCAGCGCAACCATGTCCAGCCAGTCGTGGCGAATCGTGCCCTCCGACTCGGCCAGCCCCTCCCAGGGCGAATCTTCATGGCGCGTCAATCCACTCAGGCGCACGGGCTTGCCGTTGACGTAAAGGCGCCGGTCGCGTATCGCGATATCGCGCACACCGAACGTATCGCTGCGCGAATCGAGCACCGTGCCATCGGCGGCGTGCAGTTCCGTCACCCATTGGTACAGACGACCATCACCGATATTCCAGAGTTGCGGATGCCGCAGGTTCGCGTGCAGCGCCACGGATGCCGACTGCCCCGCCCCTGCGTCGACGTCGGCTCGCGCCTGGGCAACCGTCCTGCCGTCGGGGTCGATGATGCTGGCCGTCACCTGGTAGCGACCATGATCGCGATCGACGTTCTCGACGAACACCTGCGTGCTGATGTCGGCCGCATCGCCGCCGAGCCTGGTCGCGATGCGCTGGCGTCGGATCAGCGCATGCTCGTGGGCGGTGAGCCACACATCGCGGACGATGCCGCCGTAGTGCCACCAGTCGTACCACACGTTGCCGCTGGCAGCCTGGCGCATGGCATAGCCGGGGATGGTCGTCATGCCGGGCCGATTGTCCAGCCGCACGGCAATCCGGTTCTCGCCCGCATGGAGTTGCCGACTCACGTCGAACGCGTAAGCCGTATGACCACCCTCGTGCCCACCCACCTCCACGCCGTTCACCCACACGCGGCTGCGATAGAACGTGGCGCCGAAGTGCAGCTCGATGTGCGACGACAGCAAGGACGCGGGGATGACGAAGCTCTTGAAGTACCACGCGACGCCCTCGTAGTCGTCGTCGCGGCCGATATTCCAGGTGTGCGGCACGTCAATCGCGCGTGTGTCCGGAGGCGTGGCATGGCCCCAACCCGCCCGAACGCCCGCATCAGCCGCGTCGGTGCGGAATCGCCAGTCGTGATCGAGGTCGATACGCGCCTGCGCGCAGCCGAGCATCGGCCACCACAGCAGCAAGCACAGGACCACGATGGCGCGCATAGTCGTCAAGCGGATACTCCGTCTTTGCCCCGCCCGCGACATGACTCCCGATGATGGGAGTCCCGCCCACGCGCCGGGCGCGGCGTCACTGGCTCATCCTCCAGTTCGCTGCGCCGAGCACGCCCCACTGGCCATGTTCGACCACGAAGACCGGGGTGCTGTCCAGGAACGAGCGCATTACGCCCTTGTCCATGAAGCGCTCGGCGAACGGCCCCGAGCGCAGCACGTTCGCAAGGCGGGCAAGAAAACCGCCAGCGAGGCAAACGCCGCCGCTCGCATTGAATGCCACCGCCACGTCTCCGCAGAAGGCACCCAGCCAGCGGCAGAAGTAGTCGACGGCTTCCACGGCGACGGCATCGGCACCCGCCAATGCCGCGGCGGTGATTTCACTGGGATCCGTCAACGACGCCCGTGCACACCGCACCGCGGCCACGGCGCGGTAGAGGCGGCGCAATCCCGGGCCGCTCAATACATGCTCATACGACACATAGCCGTCGACCGGACCCAACTCGGCGCGAATGGCCTGCTCGATGCCCGGCCGTGCGGCCAATTCCATCTGCCCGGCCTCGGTATGCAATACGCGAACCGGTCGACCGGGCAGCCAAAGCGCTGCGCCCAGCCCGGTTCCCGGACCGATGACCGCGACGGCGCCCTTCGGGTCCGCGTCGCCATCGACGATGGCGACCGCATCGTGCGGGCCGAAATGCCCCACGGCGTGCGCGAACGCCTCGAAGTCGTTGAGCACGTCGACGGAGGCGAAGCCCGCGTCCGCTCTCAGCTGCTCCAGCCTGATGGGCCACGCCAGGTTCTCGTTGACGACGGCGCCACGATCGACGAATCCGGCGCAGGCCAGCACCAGTGTTTCCGGATGGATGGCGTGATCGCGGCAGAAGTCGCCAAGAATCCCGGTGAACGATCCGTATTCGGCGCAGCGATAAGTCTGGTAAGCGACGAGATCCGGTCGGCCGGTGGCGGCATGGGGCACCACCAGCCCGATGCGTGCGTGCGTGCCGCCGACATCCGCCGCGAGAAAGGGGGAAGCCGTCGAATCATGGCCATCCAGACGGCTGATCAGGATCGGCTCGCCCAGGCCCGTGGATCGATCGGTGTGCATGGCCTCGTGGCCCCCATCCGATAACGGCATCATCACCCCACCCCGCTGGATATGCCCGCCTAATACATAAAGGAATCAAGGCGATCCCAAGGAGGCCACGGATCGCAACCAGGCGCGGAATCGCGCGCGGCGCGTGAAGATTCCTGCCCCTCACTTGCGATCATATATAAACCTAGTTTTTATATGTGCACAAGTAGTAGGATGCCGTGGAAGCGACTTGGCCCGGGTGGCCGGGCCTGCCCGCACACTTCATTCGCCTCGCGTGAGGCGAGCCAGGGAGCTTTGATGCCGGTTCAGCACAAAGACCACGGGCAGTCCGGAAAGCCTGATGCCGGCCATGTCCGTCTCGGGTCCCTCGCCTTCGGCGGGGCGCCTGCCGGCAACCTGTATACGGGCGTGGACGACGAAGCCGCATTGGCGGCGATTGGGCACGCATGGCGCGTGGGCATCCGTCACTTCGACACCGCTCCCTATTACGGCTACGGCCTCAGCGAAACCCGCATCGGCGACGCTCTCCAGGGCGTCGAGCGCTCGTCCTATAGGTTGTCGACCAAGGTGGGACGACTCATCGACATCGATCATGGTCGGCACGACCGCACCGACGGTTTTGCGGTGGACGGGCGCCGCGCGTATTTCGATTACACGCGCGACGGCATCCTTCGCAGCCTGGAAAGCAGCCTCCGGCGACTTCGCACCGAACGCATCGACCTGCTGCTGTTGCACGACATCGGCGAACTCACCCATGGCCCGCGCCACCCCGAGGTGCTCGCGCAGGCATTGAACGAGGCGCTGCCGGCCATGGCCGAGCTGCGCGACCAGGGCGTGGTCGGCGCCATCGGCCTTGGCGTCAACGAAGAGGCCGTGTGCCTCGAGGTGATGCAACGCTTTCCGCTCGACGCCATCATGCTGGCCGGCCGCTATACGCTCTTCGAGCAGGCGCACAGCAAGTCGGTCATGGAGAAGGCGCAGTCCGACGGCGTCAAGGTGCTGATCGCCGGGCCCTATAACTCGGGCCTGCTCGGTGCCGACACCGGCCCCGGCGACACTTACGACTATGCGCCGGCATCGCCCGCCATCAAGGCGCGCGCACAACGGTTCTACGACGTATGCGCGCACACCGGCGCCAGCGTCGGCGCGGCCGCGCTGCAATTTCCCATGGCGCACCCGGCGGTGGCGAATGTCGTGTGCGGCCTGCGCTCCACCGCCGAAGTGGACAGCGCCGTCGAACGCATCCTCGCCACCGTTCCCGCCGCCACCTGGACAGCACTGGTCGAGGCCGGATTGCTCGATGCAGGCGCACCCACGCCATGATCATCGACGCGCACCGCCACTACTGGGATCCATCGCGATTGGAATACGGCTGGCTGGCGCATGCGCCGGCCGCGCTGCAGCGGGCGTTCCTTCCGCCCGAGATGGCGGCGACGCACGATGCCTGCATCCTCGTGCAGGCCGCGCCGGATGAGCGCGAAACGCTGTTCCTGTTCGACCTGGCACGACAGACCGACGGCGTGCTTGGCGTCGTCGGCTGGGTGGACATGGAGGCGGACGATGCGACGCATCGCATCGCTGCCCTCGTAGAACAAGGACAAGGCCTGCTGCGCGGCATTCGTCCGATGGTGCAGGACATCCCGGATACCGAATGGCTGGCCCGCCCTTCGCTCGATCGCGCCTTCGATTGCCTGCGCGACCATGCTCTGGTCTTCGATGCGCTGGTGGACAACCGCCACCTGCGCGCGCTCTCCCATCGACTGACACGGCATCCGGGCCTGATCACGGTCGTCGATCACGCCGCCAAGCCGAACATCGCCGATCGGGAATTCGCCGCATGGGCCAGCGCGATCGCACGCGTCGCCCAGGTGCCGGACGTCGCCTGCAAGCTGTCCGGCCTGCTGACGCTGACTGGCGCACATGCCGACGAGGCCGCCATCGAGCCTTTCGTCGCGCACATCTTCGAGAGCTTTGGCGGCCAGCGTGTGATGTGGGGCAGCGACTGGCCCGTGCTCACCACGCACGCGTCATACGAACAGTGGAAGGCGCTCGCGCAGCAACTGGTGCGCCGCTTTGCGCCGCGCCACGAAGCCGCGGTGTTCGGCGCCACCGCCTCAGCGATCTACTCACTCAACGGCCGCGCAGCGGCGTCAGGGAGAACGGCATGAACGCTCATTCCGCGGGCTCGATTTCAACCAACGCCGGATGCAAACCATGAGCGGGCGCCTGGCGGGCAAGCATGCCCTGGTGACCGCGGCCGGCGCCGGCATCGGCCGCGCCACCGCCCTCGCCTTCGCCGAAGCGGGCGCCAAGGTGCTGGCGACGGATATCAGCGAGGAGAGCCTCGCCGCCCTCGCCTCCAGCCATCCGGGCATCCGCACGCAACTCCTCGATGTCACCGACGCGAGCGCAATCCAGTCGCTGGCCGCATCCGTTGAGCGTGTCGACGTGCTGTTCAATTGCGCGGGCTACGTGCACGCCGGCACGATCCTCGATACGGACGACGCGAGCTGGCGACGTTCGTTCGCCATCAACGTGGACAGCATGTTTCACCTGTGCCGCGCCCTGCTTCCCGGCATGCTGAAACAAGGCTCGGGCAGCATCATCAACATGTCCTCGGTCGCATCGAGCATCAAGGGCGTGCCCAACCGTTTTGCCTACGGCGCGACCAAGGCGGCCGTGATCGGACTGACACGCGCCATCGCCGCCGACTACGTCGCGGCGGGCATCCGCTGCAATGCGATCTGCCCGGGCACGGTGAAAACGCCGTCGCTCGGCGAGCGTGTGCGTGCGCTGGGCGGCGACGAAGAAGCAGCCTGGCGCGGCTTTACCTCCCGGCAGCCGATGGGGCGCCTCGGCGAACCCGAGGAAATCGCCGCGCTCGCGCTCTATCTCGCCTCCGACGAATCGTCCTTTACCACCGGCACCATCCATATCGTAGATGGCGGCTGGTCGAACTGATGGAAGTACCCGCATGAAACTTTGCCGTTATGGAACACCCGGCGCGGAAAAGCCCGGCTTGATCGACAGCCATGGCGTGATCCGCGATCTCTCCGCCGTCGTCGACGACATTTCCGCCGACGTGCTCGGCCGCGAAGGCCTGCGTCGCCTGATGGCACTCGACGCCTCCACGCTGCCGCTGGTCGAAGGCTCGCCCCGCTTCGGCACACCCGTGGCGCATGTCGGCAAGATGCTCTGCGTGGGCATGAACTATGCCGACCATGCCGCGGAAACCCATGCGCCGGTGCCGGAGCAGCCCGTGCTCTTCATGAAGGCCACCACGGCCATCGGCGGCGCCAACGACGCGATCGTGATTCCACGCGGCTCGGTAAAGACCGACTGGGAAGTGGAACTGGGCGTGATCATCGGCGAGGTGACCCGCGATGTCTCCATCGAGGACGCCCTCGACCATGTCGCCGGCTACGCGGTCATCAACGACGTATCCGAGCGCGAATTCCAGCTCGAACACGGCGGCCAGTGGGTGAAGGGCAAGAGCTGCGACACGTTCGGACCGATCGGCCCGTGGCTGGTCACCAAGGACGAAGTCCCCAACCCGCAGAACCTCTCCCTGTGGCTGGAAGTGAACGGTCATCGGTACCAGAACGGCAACACGCGCACGATGGTGTTCGGCGTGGCGCACCTTGTGAGCTACATCAGCCGTTACATGACGCTGATGCCGGGCGACGTGATCAGCACGGGAACACCCGCCGGCGTCGGCCTGGGTTTGCATCCGCCAACCTACCTGAAACCCGGCGACGTGATCGAACTGGGCATCGAAGGCCTCGGACGACAGCGACAGGACGTGGTCGCCCATCCCGCGTCGCGCGCATGAGCGCCCTGCGCCGTTTCCCCTATTCCGTTCCCGGCACGGGAGGCCGGCCACGATGGTGAAGATTACCGCCCTCGAAACCTACGACGTGCGCTTTCCCACGTCGCTGGCGCATGACGGCTCGGACGCCATGAACCCTGATCCGGACTACTCCGCCGCTTACGTCGTGCTCAAGACCGACGCACCCGACGGCCTGGCCGGTTACGGACTCGTGTTCACCATCGGCCGCGGCAACGAGATCGAGACTGCCGCACTTGCCGCGCTGCGCCCCATGGTGGTCGGCCGCAGCGCCAGCGAGATCGCCGGCAACCTCGGCGCATTCGCGCGACAGCTCAACGGCGACTCGCAACTGCGCTGGCTGGGCCCCGAGAAAGGCGTGATGCACATGGCGATCGGCGCCGTCATCAACGCCGCGTGGGACCTGGCTGCGCGCATGGCCAACAAGCCTGTCTGGCGCTTCATTGCCGACATGACGCCCGAACAGCTGGTCGAACAGATCGACTTCCGCTACATCACCGACGCGCTCACGCCCGAACAGGCGCTGGCGATGCTGCGCGAAGCCGAGCCGCACAAGCAGGCGCGCATCGCGCAACTGGAGGCCGAAGGTTATCCCGCCTACACCACCTCGCCGGGCTGGCTGGGCTACTCCGACGAAAAGATGCAGCGGCTCGCCCGCAAGGCGGTAACCGATGGCTTCCGCACCATCAAGCTCAAGGTAGGCCTGCGCATGGAGGACGACCTGCGCCGTTGCCGTCTTGCACGCGAAGCGGTCGGCCCTGACATCGCCATCGCCGTCGACGCCAACCAGCGCTGGGACGTCCAGACGGCCATCGACTGGCTCAAGCCGCTGAAGGACATCGGCCTGGCGTGGGTCGAAGAACCCACCAACCCCGACGACGTGCTCGGCCATGCCGCCATCCGCCGCGGCGTGGCGCCCATCCCCATCTCCACCGGCGAGCATGGGCAAAACCGCGTACTCTTCAAGCAGCTGCTGCAGGCGCAGGCCGTCGACCTCATCCAGATCGATGCGGCGCGCGTCGGCGGCGTCAACGAGAACCTCGCCATCCTGCTGCTGGCCGCCCGCTTCGGCGTACGCGTCTTCCCGCATGCCGGCGGCGTGGGGTTGTGCGAGCTGGTGCAACACCTGGCGATGGCCGACTTCGTGGCCATCACCGGCAAGAAGGAGGATCGTGCGATCGAATTCGTCGACCACCTGCACGAACATTTCGTGGAACCGGTGACGATCGCCCGCGGGCGCTACCAGGCACCCCATGCGCCGGGGTTCTCCGCGCGCATGCACGAGGCCTCGGTGCGCGACCATCTCTTTCCCGATGGCATCGTATGGAAGAACGCTCCCAAGACAGCGATGGGGTGACACCATGAAAACGCCGGTGACCAACATCGCCGACCTGCGCGCCATGGCGCGTCGGCGAGTACCTCGCGCGTTCTTCGAATACGCCGACCGCGGCTCGTACGATGAAACCACGCTGCACGAGAACCGGCGCGCACTCGACCGCCTGCAGCTTCGCCAACGCGTCATGCAGGACGTGGACAACCGCTCGCTGGCGACCACCATCCTGGGCGAACCGGTCAGCATGCCACTGGCCATCGCCCCGACCGGACTGACCGGCCTTCAGCACGGCAGCGGCGAAATCCACGGAGCACGCGCGGCCGCAGAGGCACGCATTCCGTTTTGTCTCAGCACGATGTCCATCTGCTCGATCGAGCAGGTGCGCGCCGCCTGCGATACGCCGTTCTGGTTCCAGGTCTACGTGATGCGTGACCGCGGCTTCACGCGCGAGCTGATCCGGCGTGCACGCGCGGCGCAATGCTCGGCCCTGATGCTGACCGCGGACCTCACCGTGCAGGGACAGCGGCATCGCGAGATCAAGAACGGCCTGTCGGTGCCGCCCAAGGTCACGCTGCGCAACCTGCTCGACATCGCCAGCAAGCCACGGTGGCTTTGGCACGTGCTCAAGGCGCCCAGCCGCTCGTTCGGCAACCTGGAGGGACGCATCGGCGGCGCGGACAGCCTCACCACGCTGGCGCAATGGATCGCCAGCCAGTTCGATCCCACCTTGAACTGGGACGACCTCGCATGGATCCGCGAGGAATGGCCGGGCAAGCTGATCGTGAAAGGCATACTGGACCCGGAGGACGCGCGGCTTGCCGTCCAGCATGGCGTCGACGCCATCGTGGTCTCCAACCACGGCGGACGACAGCTCGATGGCGCACCCGGCACCATCGACGTCCTGCCCTCGATTGTCGACGCCGTTGAAGGCCGCACCGAAGTGCTGTTCGACAGCGGCATCACCAGCGGCCAGGACCTGCTCAAGGCGCTGGCACTGGGCGCCCGCGCGGGCCTGATCGGCAAGGCCTTTCTCTATGGCCTCGGCGCGAATGGCCAGCAAGGCGTCACGCAGGCAATCGAACTGATCCGCCGCGAACTGAGCGTCACCATGGCGCTTACCGGACAACGCGACGCCACGCGTATTTCACCCGACGTGATCTGGCGCGGCGCCTGAGCCGCAGTATAACCCCTCGCGCCCTTCTCCCCCTCCCTCCGGGGAGAGGGGGGCATTGCCACCTTTACGGTGGTGAGGGGCGGGTGCTCGCGAAAGAAGAACCTACCGCCTTCAGGAACGCACCCAGTGCGCGACCGTAGAATCCGGCCGCAACGCTCCATAGGCGTGTCGCGCACAGGGTGCGCTCCCACAGAAAGCGCCCGTACACCATTCAGTGCAAACACCCAACGCCCACCAACAAGACGGTACATCCGCGCGCTTTCTCCCTCTCCCCTTCGGGGAGAGGGCTGGGGCATTGCCACCTTTACGGTGATGAGGGGCGGACACTCGCGACAGAACAACCTGCCACCCCCAGGAACTTACCCATCCCGCGACCGCAGAACCCAACTGCAACGCTCTGTAGGCCAGTCGCGCACAGGGTTCGCTCCCACAGGATTTCGATCGCATCGATCCGTAGCTTGTCGCGCTCTGGGTGCGCTCCCACAGACGAGGACAGCCGGGTTGTGTGCCGCAAACGACTCCATGTCCCTTCCTCTCTACCTGCCAGGAGAGAGTCGGGGCGAAGGGATGGATGCTCGCGACAAAACTGACCGCCTCGACTGTAGGAGCGCACCCAGTGCGCGACCGCAGAGCTTCAATCGCACCGCTTCGCAGGCTTTTCGCGCACCGGGTGCGCTCCTACAAAAAACAGCGGCGCGGCATTCGATACAAAACATCCAACGTCCACGAACGCATAACGCAACGCACTTACTCCCTCTCCTCTCGGGGGAGAGGATCGGGGCATTGCCACCTTTACGGTGGTGAGGGGCGGGTGCTCGCGAAAAACAACCTACTTGCCCCAGAACTGTAGGAGCGCACCCAGTGCGCGACCGCAGCCCCCATCGCAACGCTCCGCAGACTTTTCGCGCACTGGGTGCGCTCCTACAGAAGACAGCTGCACCTCACCTATCTCCTCAGCCCACACATTCCGCCAAATCAAAAATCCGTTGCATCGGCACCCACTTCTGCCCTGCTTCCGCCCACGGCAACGGCTGCTGGAAGGTGGACATCAGCGACTCCCACGCCTGCACGCGTTCGCTGGCTGCATCCGCGGCGGCCTTGGCGTCGGCATCGAAATCCGGTGATACGCGCATCAGCATGACCAGTCGCGTGCCCGTGCGGAAAATCTGCATGTCGAGAATGCCCGCCTCGCGAATCGACGCCACGATCTCCGGCCAGATGTTCTCGCGGCGATGCCAGCGTTCGTATTCGGCGATCAGCGCGGGATCGTCCCGCAGGTCCAGGGCGAAGCATTGCCAGTTCATGCCGTTACCCCGGCCGCGGCGCGCTGCCAGTGCTGCTGCGCAAACAGGAAGATCGCGATGAAGCAGACGGCCGGCACGAGCATCGCGTGCGCAATGCCGACACGGTCCGATGCCACGCCCATGGCCGCGGTGAGTATCGCACCGCCGATGATGGCCATCACCAGCAGGGCCGCGGCGAACTTGCGCTCGTCATCGCCCTTGCCCTCCACGCCCAGCGCGAAGATGGTCGGGTACATCACCGACATGAAGAAGCTCGACGCCACCAGCGCATAGACACCCGTCCGCCCGGGCATGAACGCCGCCACCGCCATCAGCAGCACATTGGCCAACGCGAACAGGGCGAGCACGCGCGACGCCTTCAAATGCTTCATCAATCCCGCGCCGGCAAAACGCCCCACCATGAAGCAGACCAGTCCCGCCGTGACGAAACCTGCCGCCTCCTTGGCCGTCGTGCCCGGTACGGTCGCCTGGGTGTAACGGATCATGTGGCTGAACACGGCGACCTGCGCGCCCACGTAGAAGAACTGTGCCGCGACGGCAGCGAGCAGTCGACCATCGCGCAACAGGCGCCCGAGCACCCCATGCGATGACCCACCGCCCTCTTCCCGGCTCGCTACCGACGGGAAGCGCGTCACCAGGATCACCACGGCCCACGCAAGCACGCCGAGGCCGATCACCAGGTAAGGCAGCTGCACGGCAGCCGCCTCGCTTTTCATGAAGGCGTCCCGGGCGCCCGCGCCCATGGCGGCCAGTTCCTGCGGCGTGTGCTCCACGCCGGTGAAGATGAATTGCTGCCCGATCAGCACGCCCGCGATCGACCCGAGCGGGTTGAAGGCCTGGGCAAGGTTGAGCCGCGCCGCTGCCGATGATGCCGGCCCGAGCAACGTGACGTACGGATTGGCCGACGTCTCCAGGAAGGCGAGCCCGCAGGCGATAACGAACAGCGCCGCGAGAAACATGGCATACGTGGCATAGGCCGCCGCCGGCCAGAACAGCAAGGCGCCCAAGCCATACAGGCACAGGCCGAACAGCACCGCGGACTTGTAGCCGTATCGCCGCATATACGCCCCGGCGGGAAGCGCGACGATGAAATAGCCGAGATAGAAGGCGCTTTGCACCAGCGCCGCCTGGAAATCGGACAGCGTAAACGCCTTCTTGAACTGCGCTACCAGCACGTCGTTGAGGTTGTTGGCCACGCCCCACAGAAAGAAAAGACTTACGATCAACGCGAGGGGGAATAGCGGCGTGGCGCCGCCTGAGTGACCACTGGCCGTTGTCGACGCGGCTGGTGGGTGCATAGATGTCATCCTCCGACAAGTGGCGAATGCGGGCCCCTACTGCACCGGGCGCGGCGAATGTGCAAATATGAACTTATAATTTACTGGTATAACAAGTTGCACCGCAGCATCGCGACACACGGAACCTGATCCTCCGCCCGCCGCATTGCAAGCGACGAGCCACCACCATCACGGACGCCCATGGCCGCAGAGTCTCCCAAATATCGTGCCCCTGCCCTGGATAAAGGGTTGGACATCCTCGAACTGCTGGCGCGCGCCGTCGCCCCGCTGACCATCGCGGAGATCTCCGAGGGCGTGGGCCGTTCGCGCGGCGAAATCTTCCGCATGTTGCAGGTGCTGGAAGAGCGCGACTACATCAGCCGCCCCGACGGCGAGGGCCGCTACTCGCTCACGCCACGGCTGTTCCGGCTGGGCATGGAGCAGCCGCCGGTCAAGAGCATGGTGGAAACCGCCCTGCCCATCATGCACAGGCTCGCGGATGACATCGATCAGTCGTGCCACCTGGTCGTGCCTTCGCAGGAGCAGATCGTGGTGATCGCGCGAGTCGATCCGCCGGGCGAGATCGGGCTCGTGGTTCGCGTCGGCCACCGCCGCCCCATTTCGCATTCCGCCTCGGGCCATGTGCTGCTGGCATGGCAGGACGACGAGACGCGCGAGCGCTGGTTCGGCATGATGATCGCGCACGAGCCGCAGTTGAGCCGCAAACCCATCGACAAGGCGATCAAGGAAATCCGCGCCGCCGGCTTCGCCACCATCCACAGCCAAGTGGTCGATGGCGTCACCGATATTTCCGCGCCGATCATGCAGCACGGTCGCGCCACCTGTGCGATGACCATCCCCTTCATCGAGCGCCGCGGCTCCACCATGAACATGGCCAACACGACACGGCTGCTCGTGGAAGCAGCCAACGAAGTGTCGGAAGCGCTGGCCCATCGCCCCACGCCATCGCTGGGCAATTGAGGATGTCCGGCGCGACTGCTCAAAGTCGCGCCGGGCGCCTCAACATTCGCGCATGCGCACCCATGGCTTCGAGATGCCAAAGCAATGATCGAGTTGATCGGTTAAAGCTCGATGACCTTGCATGACGTCCGAGCCGGGAAGAAAGTGCCGGGCATCGGAGAAGTAACCGAATGCCAGTCGGGCTGACCACGTCGCCCGCATGTTCATCTACTCTCGGATGCGCCGACCTGGTCGAACGCCGGGCGCTTCAGGACTTCCACTGCTCGGTATAGGCAAAACGCGTAGGCCGCAGCGACATGTATTGCACGACGCGCGGACGCTCCGCACGATTCGGACTGCTTCCATGCGGCAGCAAGTGGTGCCAGATGATCATGTCACCGCGTTTTGCGGCAACCGGCTTCATCGTCAAGGTACGCTTCGCATGGTCGTGCACATTCACGCCCATGGGAACGCTTTGCAGCCACTGCTTCAAGGTGCGATGGAAGCCGGGCACGCAACTGAACGCACCCTGGTCCTCGGCGACGTCGGCGAGATAGACGATGCCCTGCAGTTCAAGGCAGTGCGGCTCGGCCAGCGTGGCGTCCCAATGCAAATGCGGTCCGGGAAACCGCCAGCCTTCGCGTTCAGGAGGGTTGAACCCACCCTGGTCGATGGTCACCCAAAGATCTTCACGCCCCCACAGTTGCGCGTGGGCCTTGTGAATGCGCGGCGACAAGCGATTGGCCACGAGCGCCGGATGCCGCAACAGCGGCACCCAGATGGAATGGCCTAGCGACGTGCGATACCAGGATGCCGGATCGTCGCGATCCATCCCCAGGAAATCGTAGATCGCCAGCTCGGCGGTTTCCGCTGCCTCCGGGCTGATCGCGTTGCGCAGAATGACGTAGCCATGTTCGTCCCAGTGCGTGAGATCGTCCGCACTCAGGCCTTCGACGTCATCGAGATGACCCACCTCGGCACCGACGCTCTCGCCAGCCAGTGCCCGCCGCAAACGATCCAGCGAAGCTTCCTTCAGCTCGCCACCGTTGCGCTCGATCACCCACGCCTCGAACTCCGCATAGCTCGGCTGTTCGTGATGCAGATAACGCAAGGTTTCCAGCACATTGAGACGCAAGCCGGCCAGCAATGTCTTCACGACATCCTGCGGTAGCGACTTCGCGGATCTCGGCGCGCGCTGGGAAGCCCAGTAAGCACGTAACTCCTCGATGCCAAGCCTCGTCGCCACCTCAGCCATCGCGCCCTCGCGCTGCTGAAAACCGTCTCCGCCTAGATCGCCTGCATCGGCGGATGCACTCACCCGTCAGTCGCCATCATTGACTGCTTTCCTGGCCGCCAGGTGCCTGTTGAGCAGCCACCACGACACAGCGGCGGAGACGCCGAGGAACGCGGAGAACCAGGTATTGAAGAGGATCCCGTGGATGTCGAACGATGCGGGAAGCAACCATCCGCCGAACTTCATGGCGAGATAGTGCAGTTCGCCAAGCGCAGTCACGATGGCGAGCAACAGGAAGCCCTGGTTGTCCGTCGCCCGCCACGCTTTCAGCATCAAGAAGACGATGAAGAGAAAGCTGGCGAAGGCGATGATCTGAGGCAGCCAAAGCAAGACGATTCCGTACAGCAGCATGGTTTCCCCCTGAAAGCCGTGACTGTTGTGCGATTGATGCGGGTGGGCACGCTGGACCGCGCGCGCCAGGAGTATGGAGCCAACGCGGAACGCGGGTAAAGCGCCGGCGGGCCTGAGCTCTGGCGCAAACCAGCGCCGACTCTCAAGTATGCGAGCAGACCGCCGATGACTTGGGTAAACCCCGTTATCGACACGTTCCACCATGTCAAGAATAGCCAACCTAGTCGGGGCAGGCCTGGTCCTGTGCGCCATGCCGTTGACGGCAGAACCGGTCGACACCGCATCGTTTCCGGTGAGCCTGACCATTCGCGAGAGCTGCCTGATCCAGGCGCCGGATCACAACGCCACCGGGATTGTGCAGCCCCAGGTGTCGTGCCTGCACGGAGCGTCTCATCTTGCGCGGCTGCTGACGTCTCCCATGGATATCGAAACGGTATCGACACCGCCGGCGAAGTCGGTGACGTGGCTGATCATGTTTTGACTTCACGGCGTCTCAGAAAACGATGGTGGCCGTGATCGTATCGCTGTAGGTACCGGGCGAAGGCGTCGCCTGCGCCGGTACCTTGGCATAGACATTGATGGCCTGGGTGTTGCCGCTGCCCGTGCCCGTCACCATGCTCGTTCCCGCCGAGCCATCACCCCAAGGAACGCTGCGCGCGCTATCCGTGTACAGCTGGTAGCTCACGGCCCCGCCTCCGCCCTGACGTTGCAGTGTCCGCGTCGCCACACTTCCGCTGCTGCCGCCATTGAGCGCTATGCGGAACGCATCGCCATTGGTGCAACGGGCGGAAATCGCCCCGGCGGCCGCAAGTGCCGTACTCAGCACGCCTGCCGTGCCAAAGCTGATGTTGGTTGCGCTGATGGTGCAGTTGTTGACCACGGTGGCACTGGCGGTGAAGGGAAACGTGCCGGCCGAGGTGGTGAGGGATGCACAGCTTGGGGCAACCAACCCGTAGAAACCATAGTTGAGCGCAGTCTGGTTGCCACCGAAGTTCTGGCTGTAGATCGTGCTGCCGTTGTTGACGGTGGGCACCGTGGGCTGGTTCGCCGCGATGAGTCCGTAGTAGGTCACCGTGGTACTGGCGCTCGTGCCCGACGATGGCTTGGTGAGCTGCACCCCGATCGGCGTGGTTCCGTTGTAGACCGAACCCCAGATCAGCGAATGCGCGGAATCACGATAGAGGTCGTAGACCATGGTGTTGGTGCCATTGCTCAAGGAGCGTGGACTGGTGGCGCCAACGCTCAGGCAGACTTGCACGGACGGCGTAAGCGTCACCGCCGACCAGGTGCAGGTAATGCTGACCGTGCCGCTCCCGGCCACTGCTGTGCCCGCGATGGGGCTGACATTGCCGAAATTGATGGACGACGCCGTGGCGGTGCAGGTTTCCGCGTGAACCCGCCCGCTCGCCAGCCACAACAGGGTGAGCACTAACGCCAAGCCCAGCCACTTCACGGCGAACGGCCTTGCGCTGGCTGGCATGTCAGGGGGCCGATCGTCTGCATGGAATGGTCCGCGGCTCGCTGATAATCGAAGCTCACCGTGCACGGCCCCGTTGGCGTGTCGATCACCAGATGGTTCTGGTCGCTCAGGTGCTCGATGAAGGTCAGGCCGTCATAACCCACCACGGTTTCGGCTCCGCTTTCCACGTCGCGTACGCGCGAACCGGGAGCAAGCGCCTCGCCATGGATGTCGTGCACGACAACGGACGCCGCGTCATACCGTTTCATGGGGAAGCGCGCCAGCACACCGGAGGCCGATTGCGGCACGACATCCATGGCGGTCGCATCGATACGCATGTCGGCGGGAAGTCGCATGCCGTCGATGGACACGCGATTGTTCTGGTAGGCATTGAGGTCGGCAATGAGAAAGCGGCCCTGGGCATCGGTGACTCCGACGACGCGGTTGTCGTGGAGCACCGGCACATCCGCGACGCCATCGGTCGACACCAGCGCAAAACCGTCGTAGATGCGCCGAGCCGCATGAATGCTGTCGTCCATCAGCACTACCGAACCCAGCGCCTCCAGCGAGCCCGTGGTGCGGCCCGCAATAGTGTCCACGGTGCCCGTCAACTGTCCCGCGCTGCCGAGGTACTGCAATTGCGCCTGGCGGTAGGCCACGCCTCCGCTGCCACCAGCCTGCAGGCCCCAGCCCCAACCGCCATCGTAATCGGGTGCCCGCACCGCGTTGGCGTTGTAGTAGAGCCCGCCGTTCTGGCTACCCGCGGTGGCGTTGAGCGAAACACGATCGCCAAAACCAATGTTCACGCCGACAAATACGCCACGCGAACGACGCTGTGCGAAGTCCTGATAACCACTGACGAAGATCGACAGCAGGTTGCTGAAATTCATGTTGTAGGACACCGAGCCCAGGCGCGAGGCCAGGCCGCCGCTCACCTTGTAGCCGACATAGCTGAAGGCAAGGTCCTGCTGGCTGAAAAAGGGAAATGACACGGTGAGCTGGTCGATGGCGGCAGGGACCGGCGTGCCCTCACGAGCAGCCAGGTCGCCATAGCGGCCAAAACTGCGGGTGGTCTGCGCGTTGATGGCGAAGCGTGGCTCGATCAACTGATAGCCCAGGCTGAGCTGCGTACCGTGCATCGAGCCGCCGCTGGCCGATAGCGAGCCGCTGACGACACCCATCATGCCCATCCGCACCAGGGCACCCGCGCCCGCGTTGAACACGCCATCACCGCCCTCTGCGTGGCCCTCCACGGTGAATGCGTCGCTGATGCCGTAGCGGAGCGACGCGCTTCCTGCCGGGCGATGGTCGTAGTCATTGGACAACAGGCCATAGTTCCGTCGCACAAATCCAAGTTCCACCGAGTAACTGGACAACCCCGACGCCAGCAGTCGCGGATCGACATAGAGCGGCAGTGACGTGGTCAGCGACCGGCCAAGCGCATCGCGCGTCACCAGCGTCGCCTCCCCTGCCCCGGTGATGCCCGGCGCGTGGGTCAGCTGAAAGGGACCGGTCGGCACGTCGGCATGCAGTTGATGCATGTTGTTGACATACAGATCCACCGCGGAGGGAACCGCTGCAGATCCTGAAAGCGCCGGCAGCGGAAACGTCACCAGGTCGGGACGGAGCGCGAAGTTGCTGCGCCATTGCCAACCAGCCAGCCGGATCGAGCGCGACCAGGCGAGCGACGACGAGATGGTGTCGCCCCACTGCGTCGTCGTCAGCGTGTCCGGATCGGAATGGCTCCACGACGTGTCATAGCGGACATAGCGATGGTCACCGGAAGACAGGTACGCGATGCCGGTATTGCTGAACACGCCATGGGGATCGAAATAGCGCTCCTCCGACCATGCCGCGAAGCGCGAGCGCGCATCGGTCTGCGCGATGGCATCGTAGTTGACCACCACCCCACGACCGGAGCTTGCACGTGCCGCTGCCTGCAACTCGCGAGCGTCCACCGCGAACGGCTTGCGCAGATGGTCGTCCACCCGCACGTCCACGGTTTGCGTGGACGCGTCGTAGCGGTAGCTGAGCCCCTTCACGTTGTCGAGCGATACATCGCCTGCCGTGGGCACGCCGAGCTTGTCGAGCGCCAGACCGATCGCATCGAGCGTCTGCCGCGTCGCCGAAAGCTTGCCGTCCGTTTCGACGAAGCGCTGCAAATGCCCCTGCCGTTCTCCGTTGAGTATCACTTCGAGGTACACCTCATGCGGCTGCCCGACCTCGCCGAGAAAGGCGCTCGGCGCCGCCCCCGACGATCTCGCCGGCGTAGCGGCCAGTGTCGGCGGCAACATCAACATGGCAGCTGCCGTGCACAAGGCGATCGACGGCGCCCGGCGATCATGACGATCCATCTCTCCATGGGTGGTCGCTGAATCATTACCCGGCACAACTCCCACGGTGGTCACGTTGAAGCGCCACATTCACTGCGACGCTGAAACCGCTACGGGTGCATCACTCGCCTGCCCGTTGACTCGTGCCTTCAGCGTCAGCGTCCCTTGGAGCGACGCATGGGTATCGAGGTCCACCTTCCATTGCTGCGAATGTCCGGCCAGCACGTAGCCGAGCAAGCCCTTGCTGAGCGTATAGGTCCGATTGCGGGCGACCAGCGTTACTTCGCCGATCTGTCCGTGGCGGTTTCCCGTGTTTGTCGCGCGCAACATCCAGCCTTGCGGATCGCGCAGCAGTTGCCAGGCCAGCTCCGGCTTGCCGACCGCGCCGGCCGCATGAACAAACACCGGCACCGAGTAGCGCAATCGGATCGTCACGCCGCTGGCCGCGGCGGCTTCAGGCGGCGGGATTTCGTCGATCAGCACGCGAAAGCTCTGTTCGGCTGCCGCCATGCCGCGCGACTGGCGAACGATGCGCACGAGCTGCTCGCCATGCGGCGCTACCTGGATCAGCGGCGGGCTCGCCACGAGATCCTGCGTGGGTTCGAGCTTGTCCTCCTTTTCGTTCTGCTCCCAGCGAAACACGCGCACCTGGCCGTAGAGCGGTTGATCACCCGGATTGCGCAGGGTGATCCCCGCCGCGTTCGTATCGGGCGACATGTCCACCGTGACAGGGGAGATCTGCAGCGATGCGGCGTGCGACGCCGCACACATCACCACCACCGCCATCGCAAAGGCGGAACGGCACACACTCACGCGGACCATCGGCTAGAAATAGACCGTCGCGGTGACTGTGGTCTGGTAGGTATCAGGCTTTGGCGTGGTGGCCTGGGCGGGCACTTGCCCATAGACATTGATTGTCTGCGCAGCACCGGTGCCCGTGCCGGCAACCGTGTTCGTACCCTGCGTGTTGCCCCAGACCGTCGCGCGCCCCGCGTCCTGATAAAGCTGGAAGCCTACCGTGGTGCCCGTATTGCCCGTGGCCGTTCCCGCCATCAGTCGGGCCGCAACGGTGGAGCCCGTTACGGTGCCCGCATCGAGGCCCACGTTGTAGGGCGTCGTGTTCGTGCAGGTAATGCTCAGCGTCGACTGCTGGTTGATGGCTGTTGCCAGCACGCCCGCTGTACCGAAGTTCAGCGGATTGGCGGTAATGCCGCAATTTGCCTGCAGGGTCAGCGTGACGTTGAAAGTCGCCGTGCTGGTTCCATTCGAGTATGTAGCCGCGATGGCGGAAGCCGCAGCCATCGCCGACACAGCAAATACCAGCGCGCCGGCGCACAGGTGTCGCTTCATAGCAGTTCTCCTAAGTCGTTTTAGGCCTTAGTCAACGTGCTGTGGGGCACCTGCTCGATGCTGGTGTAACGCCCCGCGAACCCCTGTTTCGGTGGAAGTTCTACCGGTCTTGGCCAGAGAGGTCAATCGATTCCGCGTGAAAAATTTTCGCACTTCACTGTAAAACGTGCATCGTTTCGCGCCGACGAATCGAGCATTGTCGCGACATCATTCGCCACGCAGCGTGAAACTTGCGCCGAGTGCGAACGCATCAAGAGCCATGAAGATGCATGCATGGCGATGCACGCGAACATCGCGAATCAAGCATCGCCATCGCTGAACATGTCACGCGTGAACGCGCGCGAAAACATCGACAGGTTTTGAAATGGATACGCAGTGGCACCCGCGACCTCGCACTGCACGAGTGAGCACGAGACGAACGAAACATTCCCTGACGTTGCCATCGAAGCCATGTCGATGCAGTGACAGTGGATGCTCCGCGATGAATCGCATGGTGATATTCGATCAGATCCCGCCGACCAGACAGAACGGACATGACGGCTTCGCGCGCATGGCGCTCATCATCCGCCCACTTTCCCACGCGAATCTCCAGACGATCCGCCCTTGAGTTGAAACGGGCAGCCCCGCGATCGTTCCTGGCGTTCGGCACGGACCTTGCCCTGCACTAAAGGCTTGCTTCTCGCCCCATACGACAGCCGGATGCGAGCATGCCTTCCCGCCATTTTTCCTGGGCCGCCGGACGACAGTCCGACGACAGCTTTTGAGGTCAGAGGCCCCGCATTGCCATCTTCGCAGATACGTCAAATAACGACGTGAAATCAATAACTTGGAAGGCCGGCCGACGGTACGGCAGAAAGACCTTGCCATCTTTGCTGCACTGCAACTTGCATCGATTCAGATTGGGCCTATAACGCTATACCCACTCACATATGAACTTTGAGTTCGTATATGAATGCAACCTGACGAATGCGGCGAACGGGGCGGCACGGTCGCGGGGAGAGTGGTATGCGGAGCGTGGACTCGATACAGCCAGATAGCGTTACGGCGGCGCGGTCGCCGAGACGTGCGTCGCAGCGGCGTAGTGAAACCCATGGCCGATGCACGACGAGGCTCCGGGAAGCCGCCGATCAGGTTTCACGCATATCGCCAGCGGCGGAATGGTACGGGAAGACATAGACAAAGCCGCCACGCGGCGTTGCCGCGACCAAGGCGGTTAGAAGCGCCTGCTCCGGTTGGGGACTGCGACAGCAGGCCGGAACACAGGCGAATACGGCGCAAAGAAGTGAGCAGTGCTGGCGAGCCCACAACTCAAAAGCAATCACAACATTGAAGCTTCACGGGGAGGATTATTCATGAGCAGCATCTGTCTACGACGCAGCGTACTCGCCAGTTCCCTGGCGCTCGCGCTTTTCACGCCGCATGTGTTCGCGCAATCGGCGTCATCGGGTAGTGATCAGTCATCGACGCAGCAAAGCGCGCAGACGGCAGCGCCGTCGTCGGACAAGCCTGCGAAGGCGGTGGACCTGAAGGCCATCACGGTGACCGGCTCGATGATCCCGCGCGTGGAGGTCGAGGGCCCCGCTCCGGTGGTGTCCCTCACCGGCGAACAGATCAAGGCGCAGGGTTTCACCACGCTGTGGGAGTTCCTCGATTCGCTGCCGCAGGTGGGCCAGCAGGTTTCGGATTCGCCCTCCTGGGGCTCCAGCTCGGTCAATGCGCGCTCGGTCAACCTGCGCGGCCTGGGTCCTGGCTTCAGCCTGTTGATGATCAACGGCCATCGCGTGGTGGACTACCCGCAGCCGCTGAACAAGCAGAGCAACTTCCAGAACTACAACAACATCCCGACCGGCATGATCGACCATGTCGAAATCCTCGCGTCGGGCGCGTCCTCGATCTACGGCTCGGACGCGGTCGCAGGCGTGGTGAACGTCATCCTGAAGAAGAACTATCAGGGTGACGAGCTGCAGGTGACGGGCGGCGGCGCCACGCGTGGCGGACGCAGCTATGGCGACATCAACTTCCTCGGCGGCAAGTCGGGCGAGAACTGGCACATCCAGTACAACCTGGAGAAGACCAACCGCACCGCGCTGTGGGGTCACGATCGTCCGTACCAGGATTCGGTGTCCGACGCGGGCTATGGCGCCTGGGGTCCGGCCGCACGCATGTTCGGCTACCAGTACGACGCCGCCGGCGCCATCGCGCTCTCCGCGAAGGGCGCCAATGGCCAGTACATCACGCCGCCCACCGGCACCTGCTCGAAGTTCACCAACTCGCAGTTGGCCCAGTCGCACAGCGTCACCACCAACGGCACGCAGATCGCCAGCATCACCGACAACGGCTACTACTGCGCTCAGCCCCACCTGTTCCAGGACTGGGTGCTGACCGGCGGCACCCGCAGCACCAATGGCTACCTGGGTGGCGAGTACGATTTCTCGAACGGCATGCAGGTGTACGGCTCGGCCGCCCTGTATGACACGGTGGGTATCTCCAATACCCAGTTGAATGCATTCGGCACCGGTCAGTTCTATGACCAGACCACGGGGCAAGTCATCAGCCAGGCCATTCGCCAGTTGACCGCGAGTGAAATGGGCACATCCGCCAACACCCACGATCGCGAGAAGAACTGGAACCTCGAGATCGGCCTGCGCGGCTCGATATTCGACAACCAGTTCCACTGGGATCTGAATCTCAACAGCCAGAAGTACATCGTGCGCGAGGACTACACCGCGTACAACCAGCAGGGCATGAACGATTTCTTCCTCGGCAAGCAGTTGGGTACCTCCGCCGCGGGCGATCCGATCTACGCGATGAACTGGCAACAGTGGTGGAACCCGATCACCCCGCAGCAGTACAGCCAGTTCGCGGTGAATGGCGAGAACACCTCGTCGTCATCGCTGGACCAGGCGCAGTTCCGCATCAATGGCGACCTGTTCAAGCTGCCCTGGGTCAACGACTCGGTGGGCTGGGCCGCGGTGCTGGAAGCTGCGCACAACGGATTCAAGCTCTCGCCCGATATCCGCGGCCTCAACCCGACCACGTTCCAGAATCCGTTCGGCGCCTACCTCACCGGCCAGGGCACCCGCCAGCGCTACTCGCTGGGCACGGAGTTCCGCGTGCCGCTGCTCGATTCGCTGACCTGGACCATCTCCGGCCGCGGCGACAAGTACAACGACGCCAGCAAGGCCGACATCGCCAAGACCTGGGGCACCGGCATCGAGTACCGGCCGTTTGACAGCTTGCTGCTGCGCGGCAGCTACGGCACCAACTTCAAGGCGCCGGACATGCAGGCCATCTACCTGACCGGCTCCACCTCGCCGGTGGGTGATTACATCGACCCCCTGCAGTGCATCAACGCCATCAAGTCGGGCCAGTCCAACAGCACGTGGTGCAACCTGGTGCAGCGTCCGACCTCGCAGTACTACACGCTGTACACGAACGGCAGCCGCCTGCTTGAACCGCAGACGGGCCACTCCTGGACGTATGGTTTCGTGTGGCAGATCCCTGGCGTGCAAGGCCTGTCGCTGTCGGTGGACTACTGGCACATGGGCGTGGACAACGCCATCCAGTACCTCGACAAGGACACCGTGCTGGTCGACGAAGCAGGCTGTCTCACGGGCGTGCAGGCAAGCGGCACGTCGGCGTTGTCACCGTACACGGCGCACGTGCCCGGCTCGTCGTACTGCCAGATGGTGACTCAGATGGTCCAGCGCAATGCGTCTGGCCAGATCGTCTCGGAGCAGTCCGGACCTATCAATGAGAGCTCCCTGTACGTGAGCGGTATCGACGCCCTGCTCGATTACAAGCTGCATACCGAAGACAGCGGTGATTTCCGCGCCACCATCAACTACACCAACAATCTCGAGTACAAGCAGCGCGTGCTCGCCTCCGATCCGTTGCAGAACACCCGCTACAACAATGTGGCGAGCCGCATGACGTGGATCGGCGACTGGACCAAGGGCAAGTGGAACGTGTCGATCTCGGGTGTGCGCGACGGCAGCATGCGTGCCCCGAACTACGCCGGTTGCACCGTGTTGCCCAACGGTATCCAGCCGGGCATGGTCAACGTGGTCAATGGCAGCCAGTCGATCAGCACGGGCATCTGCCAGGTCACGCAGGATGGCAATCCGGTGACCGTTGCCGACTCCACCACGTACCACGGCAGGACGCCGGTGTGGATCACCTGGAACAGCTCGGTGGGCTACCAGATCAATCCCGACACCCGCCTGAAGCTCACCGTGTCGAACATCTTCGACAAGGTCGGCGCGATCCCCTACTACGCCGGCGGCTTCGAGTTCGTCACGACGGGTCAGACCGCCAGCGAATACAACGGTCGCGAATGGTTCCTGACGTTCGACTACAAGTTTGACTGAGTGAACCCAGAGCCGCGCCTGGTGGAGGTCGGCTCGGTAGAAAGTTGGCTCGGGTAACGCTACCCCCCTCTCGGCGTGACTCGAGCTGACTTGTGGAACGGATCGGCCCCGGCGTTTGCCGGGGCCGATTCGTTTTTGCGCACTGTCCATCGCAACATGCGATCGCAGACCGCGCGGCCGGCACCGATGCGATGACGCGCATGCCGGACGGCATTCGCAAATTCCTGCCACCTCCGGCATGAGGCGCGCGCATCGCCCTGACAGGTCCCGTCGACGATGGCCGGACATTTTCATCCAGCGCTCCGCCAACCCTGCGTGCCGCCATCGGCAAATCAATTGCTTACATCGCTCCGCCCGCTGTCCTTGGGTTGCTGCGCGTTCCCGGTCATCCGCTTTGACGCACAGGCGACTGACGCTTCTCATTGACCTCCGGCACCGGATGCCACATTTAGGCTCCGGCTATCTCGATTTCGATGCACAAGGACATTTCATGAAACTCGGCATGATCGGTTTGGGGCGCATGGGCGCCAACATGGCACAGCGTCTGTTGCGTGACGGACACGAGCTCGTGGGCTTCGATCCGCAGGCGACGGCAAGAAAAGCGCTGGAGGAACACGGCGCAGCGTCGGCGGATTCACTGGAGGCGCTGGTCGCCGCCCTGCCCGCACCGCGCGTGCTGTGGTTGATGGTGCCGGCGGGAGAGGCGACGGACAAAAGTCTGGACGCGCTGCTCCCGCTGCTTGCGGCGGGCGACATCGTCGTCGATGGCGGCAACTCGAACTACAAGGACACTTTGCGCCGGGCGAAGCAATTCGACTCGCACGGCATCGCCTATGTGGACTGCGGCACCAGCGGCGGCGTGTGGGGCCTGGATGAGGGTTACAGCTTGATGATCGGTGGCGACGAGGCGGCCGTGGAACGCCTGCGTCCGATATTCGAATCGCTGGCGCCCGCCAAGGACAACGGCTGGGGTTGCGTGGGGCCGGTCGGTTCCGGCCACTTCACCAAGATGGTCCACAACGGCATCGAGTACGGGATGATGCAGGCGTACGCCGAAGGGTTTTCCATCCTCAAGCACAAGACCGCGTTTGGGCTGGACCTGCACGCCGTTGCCGAGATCTGGCGCCATGGCAGCGTGGTGCGCTCGTGGCTGCTGGACCTCACAGCCGATGCGCTGGAGAAGAACCCGGACATGGCCGGTATCGCGCCGTATGTCGCCGACTCCGGCGAGGGTCGCTGGACGGTGGATGAAGCCATCGAGCTCAACGTGCCGGCACCAGTGATCACCCAGTCGCTGATCGAACGATTGCGCTCGCGCGACGATGATTCGTTCACCGACAAGCTGCTGTCCGCCATGCGCAACGAGTTCGGCGGTCATCCCATCAAGAAGGAATGACGTGCACGGGCGCTGCCGCTATCGGGCGAGCAGCGCCTTCGCGCGTTCGATCACCGCATCCACGGTGAAGCCATAGGCTTCCAGCAACACCTCGGCGGGGGCGGACGCGCCGAAGTGCTCGATGCCGAGCATGTCACCTCTTGGGCCGATATAACGATCCCAGCCTTGCGATACGCCCAGCTCCACGGCCAGCCTGGCGTGCACGTCAGGCGGCAATACCTCGTCGCGTTCGGCCTGCGTCAGTGCCTCGAAGAGTTCCCAGCTCGGCATCGACACGCAGCGCACGGCGACACCTTCCTGCTTGAGATATTCGGCAGCCTTGACGATCAGGCCGACCTCGGAGCCGCTGGCGATCAGGATCAATGCCGGCTTGCCATCGGGCGCATCGCTCAGCACGTAGCCACCGCCACGCAGCCCATCCGCCGAAGCCAGCCGCTCGCGATCCAGCGTAGGTACGTTTTGTCGCGTAAGCGCCAGCATGACGGGGCGGTTTCTGGTCTCCATCGCCACGCGCCAGGCAACGGCTGTTTCGTTCGCATCCGCCGGACGGATGAGGATGAGGCGCGGAATGGCGCGCAAATTCGCCAACTGCTCGATGGGCTGGTGTGTCGGGCCGTCTTCGCCCAGCGCAATGCTGTCGTGGGTGAATACATGCACGACATGCAGGCCCATCAGGGCGGCCAGACGGATGGGCGGCCGCATGTAGTCGGAAAAGATCAGAAAGGTCGACCCGAAGGGCACCATGGCGCCGTGCGCGGCGAGACCATTGGCGATGGCGCCCATGGCGTGTTCGCGCACCCCGAAATGCAGGTTGCGTCCCCAGTAGCCCCAGCCCGCCGAATCCGAACCTTGCAGGTCTTCGCCCTTCGTGGCCTCCGGATTGAAATCACCTAGCCCCTTCAGCGCGGTTTTGGTGGAAGGGTCCAGATCGGCCGAGCCACCGGTGAACGCCGGCACCTTGGAAGCGAACGCGTTCATGACCTTGCCCGAGGCGTCACGCGTCGCCATGCCCTTGGCGTCTGTCAGAAACACTGGGATGTCCGCGTCCCATCCGTCGGCAAGTTCTCCGCGGATGGACAGCTGCAGTTCGGCATGCAGCTCGGGAAAAGCCCTGGCGTAGGCTTCCATGCGGGCATTCCATGCCGACTCCAGTTGTTCACCCCGTGCAAGCGCGCGGCGAAAATGCGCCAGCACGTCGTCGGGCACCAGGAAGTCCGGTTCGGTTGGCCATCCAAGCTTCTGTTTGGTTTTTCGCACGCCTTCGACGCCGAGCGGCGATCCATGCGCCTTGAAGCTGTCCTGCTCGGGCGAGCCATAACCAAGATGCGTGCGCACCAGGATCATCGTCGGCCGCGTGTGTTTGGCGCGCGCCGTCTCCAGGGCGGCCTCGATCGCGGTGAGATCGTTGCCGTCGTTGATCCGGATGGTGTGCCATCCATAGGCATCGAAGCGGCGCCGCCTGTCTTCGGAAAACGTGATGCCGGCGCCTGCGGACAACGTCACGGCGTTGTCGTCGTACAGGCAGATCAGCTTGCCCAGCCTGAGGTGCCCCGCAAGCGAGGCGGCTTCCGAGGCCACGCCTTCCATCAGGTCGCCGTCGCTGACGAGGGCGTAGGTGTGGTGATCGATGACGTCATGCCCGGGGCGGTTGTAGCGCGCGGCGAGCTGCGCCTCCGCCATCGCCATGCCGACCGCGTTCGCCATGCCCTGCCCCAGCGGACCCGTGGTGGTCTCCACGCCGGGCGTGTGGCCGCGCTCGGGATGCCCGGGCGTCTTGCTGCCCCATTGGCGGAACTGCTTGAGATCGTCCAGCGAGAGCTCGTAACCGGTGAGATACAACAAGCTGTAGAGCAGTGCCGATCCGTGGCCGGCGGAAAGCACGAAGCGATCGCGATCGAACCACTGCGGGTTGGCGGGATGGAACTTCAGCCATCGCGTCCACAGCGCGTAAGCCATCGGCGCCGCATCGAGCGGCAGGCCGGGATGGCCGCTGTTCGCCTTCTGCACCATGTCGACGGACAGGAAGCGGATGGTGTCGATGCATTTCTGGTCGAAATCGTTGGCCATGAGTCGTTCCCGCAAGCGCGTGCGCGTAGTCCTGTGGCGATGCCTTTCCTGGGCCGAGGCGTTCAGGACGCCTTGGCGCTGCGAAGCTCCTCGCCCTTCTCGCCAATGCGCCGCAGCAGCTCCTTCCAGGATTTGACGAAGGCCTCCGCGCCTTCCTTCTGAAGTCGCACGGCCAGTTCATCCGTATCCACGCCCGCTTTGGCGAATCGGGCCAACACTGCCTCGGCGTCGCCGCCGTCTTTCGCCATCACGCCGTTCACCGCGCCATGCTCGGCGAAGGCCTTCAGGGTCTTTTCGGGCATCGTGTTGATCGTGTCGGGCGATGCCAGTGCTTCGACATACAAGGTGTCGGAAGCATGAGGATCCTTGGTTCCGGTGCTCGCCCACAGCAGCCGTTGCGGCAGTGCACCGGCGTCGGCAAGCGCACGCCAGCGCGGCGACGTCAGCAGCTCGCGGTACGCGCGATAGACCGTCCCGCCGACTGCCACACCCAGCGTGTTGTGCAATGCTTCGGGCACGCTGTCCTTGACGGCGACGTCCCAACGACTGACGAAGAGCGAAGCCACGGAGCACACCTCCGGCTTCAGGCCCTCCTTGAGCCTGCGCTCGATGCCGCGCATGTACGCCTCGGCGGCGGCCACGTATTGATCGCGCGAGAACAGCAGGGTCACGTTGATCGGAATGCCCGCGAAGATCGATGCCTCGATGGCCGGGATGCCTTCCGGCGTGCCCGGGATCTTCACGAAGAGATTGCTGCGCGCGGCCTTCTGGTGGATATCCGCTGCCGCGTGGATGCTGCCTTCGGTATCCCCTGCCAGCAGCGGCGACACCTCCATCGACACCCAGCCATCCATATGGTGGCTGGCTTCGAACGCGGGATAGAACATGTCCGCGGCACGTCGCAGATCAGCCAGGGCCAGTTCCATGAACAGCGCCTCGCCGGTCACGCCGGCCCTGGCCTTCTCGCGGATGTCCGTATCGTAGGCATGGCCACTGGCCATGGCCGCGTCGAAGATGGTGGGGTTGGAGGTCAACCCGGTGACCGAAAACTCGTCGATGTAGCGCTGCAAGGCGCCGCTGTCGAGCAGATCACGCGTGATGTTGTCCAGCCACAGGCTCTGCCCCAGCTGGTGAAGCTGCTCGGTCGCTTTCATGGCGAAGGCCCTGCGCCGATGGTTCCGCCGCCCTCGTTAGCGCTTGCGGCCGGTCTCTTTGCGCGCGTGACGCACATGTACATGTCCTCGCTCCACATCACGGGATGCCCGGGACAGCACGGCCCGGGAGCCACTCACGTTGACGCACCGGGCGTTAACGCCCGGCATGGAGTGCATGGCCGTCGTGTGATGCGGACGCGCACGAGCCGCCTGCAGAGTCCGTTCGCAGTCGCTTGACCGCCTGTTCACCGCCGCCGTGCGAATGGTTGAGTTCCTTCCGCGGAGGAGCCGCCATGACAGACGACAAGAACTTGCGCGCGCCGCGCGACGCCGAGCGCGTCAATGTCAACGAAGACTATGAAGTCCGCTACTGGTCGCAAAAGTGGGGCGTGTCGGAGCAGCAGTTGCGCGATGCGGTCAAGCGCGTCGGCGTGATGTCCAAGGACGTGGCCAAGGCACTCGGGAAATAGGCGTGTCGCTACGCGATTACGAAAGAAAGCGACGTTTCGACAGGACGCCCGAGCCACGGCCGGAGGACTCCGCCACCGGGGCTGGGCGCGAACTGTTCGTCGTGCAGCTGCACCACGCACGGCGCAGGCACTACGACTTCAGGCTGCAGGTGGGCGACGTGCTGAAAAGCTGGGCCTGTCCCAAGGGCCCCAGCTACGACCCTGCGATAAAGCGCCTGGCCGTGGAGGTGGAAGACCATCCGGTGTCTTACGCCGCCTTCCAGGGCGATATTCCGGACGGCTATGGCGCCGGCCATGTCGATACCTTCGACACGGGCGTCTGGTCGGCTTTCGGCGACCCCGAGGAGCAGTTGCAGAAGGGTCACCTGCGCTTCGAACTCTTCGGCAACCGGCTCAAGGGCCGTTGGCACCTGGTGCGTAGCCATCGTGCCGAAAAGAAACCTGCATGGTTTCTCATCAAGGACAAGGACGCCTATGCGTCCAAGGTGGAAGCGGACGATCTGCTCGATACCGCCATGGTGGAAAGCACCCGGCGCGCCGCCGGCAAGAGCGGCGGCGCCAAGGAAGTGGCCGAGAAGCTCAAGCACACGAAACGCAAGGCCGCCCCAACCGCTCGGCGCCGGCGCACATCGACGGCAACCTGGGCGGCGAACATTCCGGGCGCCAGGAAGCAGGCCATGCCGGCGGGCTTCTTCAAACCCGAGCTCGCTACGCTGCGCGAGTCGCCGCCAACGGGTGACCTCTGGCTCAACGAAGTGAAATGGGATGGCTATCGCATCCTCGCCACCATCGACAAAGGCGCTGTCGAACTGTGGTCCCGCAATGGCCTGCCATGGACGGAAAAACTGCCGGAGATGCGGCAGGCCATCGAGTCGTTGGGACTGACATCCGGACGTCTGGACGGCGAGCTCATCGCCATCAACGACGGCCGCCCCGATTTCAACGCATTGCAGCAAACGCTCTCTGGCGAACGCGCCTCGCCGCTTCTCTACATGCTTTTCGACATGCCCTACCTTGAGGGCTTAGATCTGTCGCGTGCCGGCCTGGTGGACCGCAAGAGCGCGCTGGAACGCCTGCTGGAAGACGCGCCGCCCCAGCTTCGCTACAGCTCGCACGTAGTCGGCCATGGCGAGCAGGTGTTCCAGAACGCCAGCGAGAACCAGCTCGAAGGCATCATGTGCAAGCGCGCGGATTCCCCCTATCGCAGCGGCCGCGGCGATGACTGGGTGAAGGTGAAACGACTGGAGTCGGACGAGTTCGCGGTGGTCGGTTACACGGCGGCCAAGGGCTCACGCAAGGGCTTTGGATCGCTGCTGCTCGCCAGGCCGTCGCCCGACGGCGATTGGATCTACGTGGGCCGGGTGGGCAGCGGGTTTTCCGACGAGATGCTGCGCGATCTCACGCGCTCGCTGGCCAAGGCAGGAAAGCGTGTGCCGAGCATCAAGCACACCGGCGAGGCACCGAAGGATGCCCACTGGATACCACCGACGGCGGTGGCGGAGGTGTTCTATCGCGGCATCGGCAACCAGGGTCTGTTGCGGCAGCCCAGCCTTAAGACCATGCGTCTGGACAAATCGCCGGCCGACTTGCGCAACAGCGATCGCGGCAGCATCAGGCGCGCACCGGCCCGCAAGCCTGCGAAGGGAACCACCGGCGCCGAAACCATCACCATCACGCATCCGGATCGCGAGGTGTATCCGGGCGAAGGCATCACCAAGCAGGACGTGGCGGACTACTACCGGGCCGTGATGGACTGGTTTCTGCCCGGCGTGCTGAATCGCCCCACGTCGGTGATCCGCTGGCCCAACGGTATCGGCAAGCCAAGCTTCTTCCAGAAACACATCCCGACCGGCGGCCTCAAGCATGTCGGCTCCGCCCGGCTCAAAGAAGAAACGGGCGCATCCGCTGTCTATCTGTATCCCGAGAGCGCCGATTCCATCATCGAGCTCGTGCAGTTCAATGCCATCGAGTTCCACCCCTGGGGCGCGCACGTCGACAACCCCGATTGCGCGGACCGTGTCGTGTTCGACCTGGACCCCGGCGAGGATGTCAGCTGGACGCGCGTGAAGGCCGCGGCGCGCCTGATGCGGCAATTGCTGGATCAGCTCGGATTGGAATGCTTTCTGCGAACTACGGGCGGCAAGGGACTGCATGTGGTCGTGCCGCTCAAGCCAGCTTCGCCATGGAAGGTGGTCAAGCAATTTGCACAGAGCTTCGCCCAGGTATTGGAGTCGATGCATCCGCTCGAATTCATCGCGGTGAGCAGCAAGGCCCGGCGCGCCGGCAAGATCTACGTCGACTATCTGCGCAACGGCCGTGGCGCCACGGCGGTCGCCTCCTATTCGCTGCGCGGGCGCCCGGGCGCGCCTGTCGCCATGCCACTGCGCTGGAGCGAACTTGGCAAATTGAAAAGCGCCTCGCAATTCAACATCAGGACCGCCGTCACCCGGCTCAAGCGCCAACGCTCCGACCCCTGGGAAGGTATCGACAAGGTTCGCCAGAGCCTCGGTGCCGTGATCAAAGCCCTGTCCTCGTAGGCGCGCTGCGGATCGGGAGCCCTCATGAAAACGCCGCGGCGTGCCGCATGGATCGTCTTCGTCATCGCCTTGGTAGTCATCCTCGCCCTGGGGTTTTACCGGGCGGCACGTCACAAGGAGCCGCGGCCGGAACCAACGCCCGCCACACCGGCTTCTACGGCGCAACCCAGATCATGACCATCATCGCCGCACCGGGCTCGTCCACAATCATTGCGCGCACGCACGGCTAGGCTGCCTTGGTGTATTGCACGGAAAAACATGCATGGCGCGCCTTCGCATCGGCATATCGGGCTGGAGTTATCGGCCATGGCAAAAGGTGTTCTATCCCGCCGACCTGCCCGCGGATGACGAGCTGGACTTTGCTTCGCGCCAGTTCCCCACCATCGAACTCAACGCTTCGTTCTATCGCCTGCAGACGCCTCAGAGCTACCGCGACTGGCGTCGCCGTACGCCGCCGGGTTTCGTCTTTGCCGTCAAGGCGCCGCGCTTCCTCACGCACGTGAAGCGACTGAAGGACATGGGGGAGCCGCTCTCAGTGTTTCTGGCCTCCGGACCACTCGAACTGGGCAACAAGCTGGGCCCCTTCCTCTGGCAACTGCCGCCCAACTTCCGCTACGACCGCGCGCGCATCGAGGCCTTCATGGCCGGTTTGCCGCGCTGCGGTGGCGATGCGCTGGCAATTGCACGCCGACATGCGAGGGTGAAATCGACCGACGTGTTCAGGCGGCAACGACTGCGGCATGCGCTCGAAGTCCGTCACCCCAGTTTCCTCGATGAGGATTTCATCCGCCTCGCGCGCGATCACGGCGTGGCCGTCGTGGTCTCCGACGGCGCGGGACGCTGGCCGATGATCCAGGACGTCACCGCGGGCTTCATGTACTTGCGCCTGCATGGCGAAAGCAAGCTCTACGGTGGACGATACAGCGACACGTCGCTGGCGAGCTGGGCCGATCGGATCGATGCGTGGCGCCGCGGAACGCAACCGGACGGCATCCCGCTGCTGCTTCGCCGCGGTGCCCCGCATCGCCGGTCGCGGGACATCTACGTGTACTTCGACAACGACACCAAGGTGGATGCGCCGTTCGACGCGCATCGCCTGATCGAACGTCTCGATCGCTGATGGTCACAGAACCCTCCGCGCAAGGCTCACGCGAATTCATTCGGTGTTCGGTCATGCCAACACGGTTATCACGCGGGCATGAGGTTCCATCGACATCATCACACCGGGCGGGCGAGTAGCTACCGAAAACTTCACGCAACCCACGCATGACCTTGTGCACCGACCGGGCACTCTGACCGCCACGCAGCAAGGGCACAGCTCTTGCTGGTCAACCTCGCCCTCATTCACCCGGGAAGCGCCATGACCGAAGCACGGGAACTTCTGATCGACTGGATCCGGAACGCACACGCCATGGAAGTGCAGTCCGAAGAGTTGCTGGTCAGCCAGCTGCGCCGCATCGAACACCACCCCGACCTGCGCGATCGCCTGAAGGCACACCGCGACGAGACGCACTTGCAGCGCGCCATCCTCGAAGACCTGCTGCACGACTACCGCACCACGCCTTCGGCCTGGCGCGAAGCCGGCGTGCGGCTGATGGCGCTCGGACAGAACATGTTCCAGGTGGCCAGCAACGACGAGGTGGTCAAGGGCGCGATCATGCTGGCGTCGTTCGAGCGCATGGAGATGTCGGTCTATCGCGCGCTGGCTTCAGCAGCCAAGGTCGCCGGCGAGGACGCGCTGGTGGACATCTTCGATCGGCTGTACGCACAGGAGCAGGTCATGGCAACGTGGCATGACGAACACCTGGCCGATCTGGTCCGGCAGTTCGTCGTGCGGTCGGAACTGCCCGATGTGACGGCGCGACACTGATCGCGTCAGCCGCCTTCGTCGCGGGGCGAGCGGTCGCGGCGCAGGGAACTTAACAACAGGCCCGCGCCCATGATCGCGCCAGCGCCATACATCAGCATCGACAACGTGTCGTGCGTGCCCTGCCCCCAGCGGTCCAGCATGGCCCCCGCGATGAACAGCGCGGCGGCGATCACTCCCGTTGCGATGCGATTGGCGATCTTCTGCAGATTCTCGATGAGATGGGATTCTTCGAGGCCATCGATGCGAAAGCGCATGCGGTTCTCGGCCAGCATCTGCAGGATGCGCGTCAGCTGTTCGGGTGCATCGAGTAGCGCGCGCCGCGCATCGAGGGCGACGATGCCGTACTCCGCGGGCGATCCCTTGGGCCTCAGTTGCTCCAGCAGCAGTCGTCGCAGATTGGCGGCGATCAGTTCGCGTGTCGGCAGCCTCGGCGAAAGATGGCGCAACGCGGGCTCGAGATTGAGCATCGCGCGGCCCAGCAGGCTCAGCTCGGCGGGAGGACGCAGGCCGTACTGCGCACCGATGGTCGTCAACGACAGTAGCAGTCGACCCATTTCCAGCGTGGCCTCGCCATGGGTGATCGCGTAGCGCAGCACGGCATCGCCGACGGCCCGTCGATAGCCCACGAGTTCGGCCTCGGGCAACTCGACGAAGAGTCGCTCGCACAGGCGCGCAACGGCGTCACCATCGCCCTCCGAAGCGAACAGGAGCACCTTGAGCAGCGTCCTGCGCGTGATCGGCGCAATGCTCGCGATCATGCCGAAATCGAGCAGCGCCAGGCGCTCGTCCTCGGTCTGCACGAGGTTGCCGGGATGCGGGTCCACGTGCACGAGTCCATGCAGGAAGACCTGGTCGATGTAGGCGCACAGCAACTGTCCCGCCTGCTCCGTCGCCACGGCCTCGCTGACGGGCAGCGGCGAGCCGAAGCGCAGCTTGTCGCCATGCACGCGGGTCATGGTGAGCACGCCGCCCGAACAGTACTTTTCGTGCACCGTCGGAACATACAGTCGCGGATAGCCCGCGAGGTGCCCGGCGAACTGACGCATGTACGCAGCCTCGGACAGGAAGTCCAGTTCGTTGAGCAGACTCCTCCGCAGCTCGTCGATCCATTGCACGGCGCCGTAGCGCCGGCCCATGTTCGTGTGGCGCTGAAACCCGCGCGCGATGCGCTCGAGAATCTGCAGGTCGGTACGGATGCGCTGCTCGATGCCGGGGCGGCGCACCTTCACGGCGGCGTCGGTGCCGTCGCGCAGCGTTACCGCATGCACTTGCGCGAGCGATCCTGCCGCCAGGGGCTGATCGTCGAAGCGAAGGAAGATCTGCTCCGGCTCGCCGCCGAGTTCGTTCCTGATCGTTTCACGGATCGCCCGCGCAGGCACGGCGTCCACATCGTCCTGGATCTTCTCCAGGGCGATGAGGTACGAAGCGCTCACCAGGTCGGGACGTCCCGACAACGCCTGGCCGAGCTTGATGAAGGCGGGGCCGAGCCGTTCGAGATCGGCCACGAACTGCTCGGGCCGATTCGCGATGGGAGATGCATGCGACGGTTCTTCCTGCCGGAAGATGCCGGCGCGGCGATAGCGCAGCACGAAACGAAGGATCTGGGCGTAACGCGACAGGTTGCCTGGCATGAGAACGCTCGTAGATGGCCATGACCCTCCTGCATCGCTTTCGGTCACGCAGCGCGACGCCGGCGGGCTGAGCCTGACGCTAGCCGTGCGCAAGTCGATGTGGCGTCAGCGTGAGCGGCCACACCGTTCACGGAAAACTTTCCGCGCGCCGGAAAAAGTGACCTTCGCGCTGCCGATTTCACGGTGCATACGGCGTGCGCGTGCGCGGTACAGGGCTTGCTTTTCACCTCATACCTCAACCATCGCGCGTAGCACGACAAATGACGCGCAACTGAACATTGACCGCAGAAGGAGCCAACATGCCCACCAAGCCTCCCTACCCGCCCAAGCATGGCAGTGGCGACCGCAACGAGAACCCGGTGGCCGACATGGATGCCAGGCAACAAAAGGAACGCGACAAGAAGATCAACGAGGGCGAGGAACGCCGCAAGAAGCAGGCAGACCGCGACGAAGGTCATCGCTAGCGTCCATCGAGCGCGCAAGGCATCCCGGCCGCGCGGCCGCCTTCCCGGCGACCACGCGCGACGGCGCTCAGGCCTTGAGCTGGGGGTGGACGTACGGCAGAAGCGACACGCTTCTTTCCCGGCTACTCCGCCTTGGCCGCCTTCCACTCCTTGATGACCTCCTGCTTGCGTCGCTCCATGCGCTCACCCAGTTCCTGCAGGGTCGCCTTGTCCAGCAGGGACTTGGCCTGCTTGAACATGTCCTGCTCTTCCTCCTTCACGTGGTGCTCGATCATCTCCTTCAGCACCTTGGCGCGGCCGGAGAACTGCTCCGACGACGGGTCGGTCTGGAGCAGGTCGGGCAGTACCAGGTCCTCCGCGGCGCGATGCTCCTCCAGCGCTTCGTAGTACATCTTCGCCTGCTCCTTGTCGCCCGCCTCCTTGTACGCCGGATAGAAGATCTCCTCTTCGATCGTCGTATGTGCGTGCAGGTTGAGGTGGATTTCCCTCAGCAAGGTGCTACGACGCTTGACGGCCCGCGCGGTGGTTTCCGCGAGCTCGCCGAGCAACTCCTTGACGGCTTGATGATCGTTCTTCAGCAACTGGATGGCATCCATGGGCATGACCTGGAAGAGTACGTGCAATCGATCGTGCAAGCGCCGTCGTGAATCCGTTGCCGCGCGAAAGCAAAGCTCTCGTCAACGGTCACCGGCAAGGAGAATCCGTCGCGCTCGTGCGAATGCTTGGGTGCGCATCTCATCGTGGCCTGCATGCATCGATACATAGGTCGCCTGCACGGCGAAGTGACTCAAGGCCGATCGATCTTTGTCGACGTGTGTTTGGGCAAACGGCGAGGTTCGAGAAAGATCCGCTGGAACTCCGGCTGTTGCGCACGAATGGCATCCTCGAGTTCGACGATCGCATCCTCCAGCTGGGTCAGCGACAACCGGTCGTCGAACTTGACGCTCGCCGCGAGCAGGATGTCATGCGGTGCGAAGTGCATAGTCCACACGCGATGCACGTCGACGACAGCCGCATGGCCGCACAGTTGCTTGCGCAGCCTTTCGCGTACCGCCGAACTGGCCGCTTCGCCGGTCAGCAGGCCCCGGCATTCGTTGGCGAGCAGCGTGGCAGTCGCCGCGAGGATCAGGCCAATGAGCACGGAAGCCAGGCCGTCGTAGAGCGCGTTGCCTGTCCACTGCGTCAGCGCCACGCCGACCAGCGCCACCAGCAGGCCTGCAAGGGCGGCTGTATCCTCGAACAGCACGGTGAATACCGCCGGGTCCTTGCTCGACCGCACGGCGCGGATCCAGCCGAGGCGCCGGCTCTCTCGCCGGAACTCGCGTAACGCAAGCAGCCATACCGTGCCCTCGAACAGCATGCCGGCGCCCAGCACGATGTAGTTCACCCATGGGCGCGTCATCTCTTCGGGATGAATGAGCTTGCTTATGCCCTGGTAGATCGACACGCCGGCACCCAGGCCGAAGATCATGATCGCCACCACGAACGACCAGAAATACAGTTCCAATCCGTGTCCGAACGGATGCGCTTCGGAGGCAGGACGCGTCGCCCGCCGCATCCCCAGCAACATCAGCCATTGGTTGCCGGTATCGACCAGCGAATGCACGGCTTCGCTCCACATGGCCGAACTGCCGGTGAAGGCGGCGGCCACGGTCTTGGAGATCGCAATGGCCAGGTTGCCTGCGAGCGCTGCCCATACGACTGCGGTCGAGCGCTGGCGGCTGGCGGCGATCTGGGAAGACGCATGGCGTTGCGTGGTATCGATCGGATTCTCCTGCACGCCGCGGCCCGTCCCGTCGATGCGAATGGTGCGAGCCGCGCCGCGAACCGTGGTGATGGGCGAATTTCTTCGAACATCCTGATGCAGAAAAAGTTAGGCACTCACGTGATGGCGGCGGGTCGATGCCGGGTGACCGCGGTCATCACAACCTGGATTGATCCTGCGGCCTGCCGTTACACCATCCCGTAAAGATGCTTGGCCATGCCCCCTGCAGCACCTGCGCATCGTGGGGCAATCGCCATGAAGGCGTTGCTGGCGCTCGCCGACTATCTCACCCGCATGCCATTGACGAGCCCGTGGTGAACGAACTCATGCATTGGCGTTTCACCGAGGTGGTACGTCCTCGCGCGTAGCGTACGCGGGCGCCTCGACCACCGCCCAGGCTTGGGCATTCCCCTCTCCCAAGCGGCTTAACGCCGTCGACGGCGCATCACGGGGGCGGCGGGCTTCCCTCTACCTGGCCCGCCGCCCCTATTCTCGTGACTGCGTGCAACGCGCGACACATCCGCCGGCATGAATAAAACAACGGCCGCCTTTCGGCGGCCGTTTTGCTTCTTCGCCATGTCGCCCGATCAATGTGGCTTGGCCACACCCTCGAGGAAGGTGTTCACGGCCTGTTCGTGTCCCTGGGCCATGTTGCTCAGCGAGACGATGGCCACCATCCGCTTGTCGCGATTGACCACCGGAAGACGCCGCATGCCCAGGCTCGGCTCTGGTCGGGACCGACGCGCTGCACGTCGGCAGTCATCACATCGTGGATGGTTCGCATGGTCGATCACCTGAAAAGGCTGGATGAAAACGGTGCGGCCATCCTCGCGTGATGCCGGTTCACACCGTGTCGATTCCGCTGCCGATACGTGTAAAAGTGCTCGTCACGCCCGCATCGATCACACGCTCGCCTCGTGCCGGCTGGAAATGTCGTCGGCGTTGTTGGCCTTGAAGATGTCCTCCACCACCGAGCGCTGTTTGCTGTCTTCGGTGTGTACGGAAATGAGGATGTTTCCCTCGCGGATCTTTGCGTCGTAGCGCTTGGCTTCGAACTCCGGAATGCCCAGCCCGACCAGCGCGCCCACGACGCCGCCGGCCGCGGTGCCCACGGCAGCGCCGCCAAGCGCGGCCATGATGGGGCCTGCGGCGATGAACGGGCCCACGCCCGGGATGGCCAGTGCACCGATGCCTACCAGCCAGCCCAGCGCGGCGCCCACGCCAAGACCGGCCACACCGCCGGCCGTGGCGCCTTCGGGTGCCTTGGTGCTGTGCTCGTGGGCAAAGTCCTTGCTGCCCCGGCGGTCCGGCAGAAGCACGGAAATGTCGTCGGCGGGGCAGCCCGCCTGTTTCAGGTCCAGCACGATCTTTTCGGCCTGCTCAACCGTCTTGGCGATGCAGTAAACGGCGCTCTTCATGGTTGTCTCTCCTCAATGCTCGACGTCGAGCTGGTTGTCGACCCGGCTCACGCCGGAGGTGCCACTGGCGATGGTTTCCACGCGACTCTTCTCGTCGGCGTTGCGCACGACGCCGCGCAACGTCACCACGCCGCCGCTGGCAATCACTTTGACGTTGTGCGCCGTCGTCGACAGCGAATGGTCGCCGACGATGGCCTTGCGCACGTGCGCCGCCAGTTCCACGTCGGCCTTGTCGTTGGACTGGCTCTGGGCCGTGAGGTTGGCGCTGTGGACGTCGCGCTGGTTAGTCTTGCTGTTATTGGGCGGGTGGCCGGTCGAGGACGGCGCGGCTTGATAGCCAAGGCTTTGCGCCGCATATATGGAAAGCAAGGCGGACAACAGCAGACCGGTGTATTTGATGGCTTTCATGGTGGACGGATCCCTCGGCGATATCGCTTTTGGTTGTCGCAATCCGTGAGTCCAGTGATGGTGAATATCCCGGCAAGCCTTAGTCCATGTCGCACTGTTGCCGCACGCATGCCATGACGCAGTTCTCCCTGTTCAACGAAGGCCCGCTCGTACTGCTGGACGATGCCAGCGGACGCATTGTGTACGAGGAAAACGTGATCGACGGCGCGACGGCCGATCGCTGGTTCCGGCAGCTGTTGAACAGCGGGATCTGGTCTCAAAAGCGGCGGGTCATGTACGAACGCGAGCTGGACGTGCCGCGGCTCACCGCGCATTTCGGCTTTCACGACGAGTCGTGGCCTGAGCCGCTGGCCGAAGCCATGCAGCTCGTCAGCCGCCACACCGGACAGGCATTTGACAGCATCGGTCTCAATTTCTACCGCGATGAGCACGACAGCGTGGCGATGCACAACGATCGCCTCGCCGACCTGGTGGAGGGCCGGCCGATCGCGCTGCTGTCGCTTGGCACCACCCGGCGCATGCTCATACGCAGCAAGGCGACGCCGCGGCGGCGGTACGATCTCGATCTCAAGCCAGGCAGCCTGCTGCTGATGGACTGGCAAAGCCAGCACCACTACGACCACGGGATCCCCAAGCAGGCACAACCGGTCGGTCCGCGCATCAGCGTCGCGTTCCGCACCCGCCGTCGCAGCGACTGAACATCAAAGCCCCACGTTGAGGCCGAAGGTGATCCAGCGATCATGCGCTGCGACGCTGCCGTGCCCCACGATCACATCCACGCTGTCGTTGTTGCGGAAGGTCCAGCGCAGGCCCGCCTGCGACGTCGCCGCGCCCACCCAGGGATGAATGTGCTCGGCCACGACGGCAAGGTGCGGGGTGAGCTTGTACTTCAAGCCCAGCCCCAACAGCGTCTGCCACTTGCGGTCACGCGACCAGAACGCGCCCGCATCCGCATTCACGGACCACCGCTGCTGCGCCGGCGGCGTCCACGTCAGCGCCGTATACGCATTGCGCGATTGCACGTGCCCGTTGGACCAAGTGGCACCCGCATTGACCGCCACGCCCAGCGGATGCGCCGAGGGGTCGCGCAGCATCCATTTCACGGCGGGGCTTTCCTGGTGCTGATAGGGATGATTCTGCCCCGCCACACCCAGCGACCATTCCACCGGCCCGGTGCTGCAGGCAGGCAAGGTATTGAGCGCCTTCTGCCCGCCGGAAAACGCCTGGATCCAGCTCTGGATCTGGCAGTGCCCCGCAGGCGTGATCGACGCATCGTCGACCAGATACGCACCGGCGCCCGCCCACGCACGGGACGAGTACACGATGAACGCCGCCGTTGCCAGCACCGCCGTCGCGCGCACCAGCTCATCCCTTGCCCATGGTGGCGAACATCACGATGGCCGCCACGCCCATCACTGCCGTCGCCAACCAACCAAACACAAACAACCAGCCGCGCACCACGAGCTCGCCCATCGCTTTTCGTCGACGGGCAATCAGCATGATCGCCGCCATCAGCGGCACCGCGCACACGCCATTGACCACCGCGCTCCAGTACAGCGCCTTGATCGGGTCCACCGGCGATAGCGTCAACGCGGCGCCCAGCGCCATCGCGCCGATCAACACCGCGTAGAACAACTTCGCCCCGCGCACCGAGCGGCTCAACCCATAGCGGGCGTGGGCAGCACCGGCGACGGCGAATGCCGTGGCGCCCGCCAGCACCGGCACCGCAAGCAGGCCGGTGCTGATGATGCCCAACGAGAACAAGGTGAATGCGAAGCGACCGGCAATCGGTCGCAGCGCCTCGGCCGCTTCGGAGGTGGACGTGATGTCGGTCTTGCCGTGCGCATGCAGCACCGCCGCCGCGGTGACGATCATGAAGAACGCAATGACGTTGGAGAAGATCATGCCGACGCTGGTATCGATCGCGATGCGACGCAGGGCATCGGGCGCCTGCTCCGACGCTTCGCGCAAGGGCTCGCGCTCGTCGCTCTCGCGCAACTCTTCCACCTCCTGCGCGGCCTGCCAGCAGAACAGGTAGGGGCTGATGGTGGTGCCAAGCACGGCAACCAGGCCGGTCACGTAATCGAGATTCCACGATGCGTGCGGCACGACGACGGAGCGCGCCACCTCGCCCCATGGCACCTTGACCGCGAATACGGTGGCCACGTAGGCGAACAGGCTCATCGCGAGCACCTTGAGGATCGGCGAGTAGCGCTCGAACGAGACGTACACCTGCAACGCGGTGGACACGACGGCAAGGGCGATCGCATACGCAAGCCCCGAGCCACCCAGCAGCAGCTTGGCCGCCGCTCCCATCGCCGCCAGGTCGGCGCCGATGTTGATCACATTGGCCGCCACCAGCAGGACGACGAGTGACCACACGGCCGGCTTGGGAAATTGCCGCGAGAGGTTGTCGGCCAATCCGCGTCCGGTCACGCGGCCGATGCGCGCGCTCACCATCTGTATCGCGATCATCAGCGGCGTGGTGATGAATACGATCCACAGCATGGCGTAGCCGAAGCGCGCACCCACCTGCGAGTACGTCGCAACGCCACTGGGATCGTCGTCCGCCGCGCCCGTCACCAGGCCTGCGCTCAAACGGTTCCACCAGGGGCTGGGCGGCGCGTCCTCGACGGGACCCTGCTTGTCCGGGCGCATCAAGCGGGCTCCGCCGCAAACCATGCTTCGCCGGGCTCCACGCGCAAACCCAGGCTGTCGGACAGCTGCGCCAGCGCGCGTACATGACGCTCGTGCGTGGCGCCGGCCACCGCATCCCTGGCGATGGTGACGTGATAGTCGCGCACGTGCGCATCGATCGCCGTGCACAGCACGCAGGCGTCCGTCGCGGCACCGGCGATACACAGCTCCTTGGTGCCCAGATGCTCAAGCAACGGCACCAGTTGCGTGTGGTAGAAGGCCGAGTGCCGCGACTTCAACAGCACGATGTCTTCGCTCGTCGGATACAGCACTTCGATCAAATGCGAGGCTGCGGGCAGGCCCTCGCGCGCGGTGTAAGCGAGAACGCCTCGCCAGCTGTCGTGCCAGCGCTGGAAATTGTCGTTGCAATAGATCACGGGCTCGTTCCGTTTCCGGCACGCTGAGACGAGTGCGGCGATGGCTGGCGCCGTGCGCACGAGCGCATCTGCCAGCTCGCGACCGTCTTCAAACCGAAAATGACTGAAGACGTCCACCAGCAATAACGCGCGCCTGGTAGGCGCCGACGAATCGAGAGCGATCATCGCATCTCCACCTGCAACGAATGGCTCGACAGTGGCCGCTTTTCCGTGGACACGCAGTGTGGCGGACGTGAGTGGGTCGTCGAAGAAGCGACGCTCTCATGACAATCCCGCGACGGGCTCAACCATGCGTGTACGCGCGCGACGCGAGCGCGCAAATTTCGGCGCGCACTCCATTATTTATTGCGCGTGCGCCGCTCACATTCTTTATGGATGTCTTACACGCCGAGTTGATGCGCCAACTCCTAGCGTCTGAATCATTGCTGTAGCCAGCCCTGGCCACCGCATCTCCCTACAACCACGCAGCAACCGGCCGCCGCCCCACGCGTGGCGCGCCGGCGTGAGAACCATGCACCATGACCAAAGCTATTTCGATCCGCACCACTCCTGCCAAGGACGTCACGCGACGCCTGACCGAACATCGCAGCAACCGCCCCACCCGCCCGCGTCATGGGCAGATCAACGCGCTGTTCGTCACTACCGAGATGACCGACTTCGTCAAGACCGGCGGCCTTGGGGATGTCGCGGCCGCGCTGCCGCGTGCGCTCTCGCGCTGGCATGACGTGCGCGTGCTCATCCCTGGCTACCCTGCCGTGCTGGAACGCGCGCGGTCGCTGCGCTGGGTAGGTTGGTCGCAGCCCTTCGCGGGTCTTCCCGCTGCTCGCGTCGGACACACGCGTACCGACGACGGACTGGAGGTCTACGTGCTGCGCCAGCCGGCCATGTTCGAACGCGTGGGCTCACCTTACGTGGGACCCACCGGCACCGACTGGACCGACAACGCCACGCGCTTCGCCCTGCTCTCGATGGCTGCGGCGCAGATCGCGATGGGCACCACCGGCATGGACTGGCGCCCGGACCTGCTCCATCTCAACGACTGGCCGACGGCGCTTGCCGCGCCCTACCTGCAGTGGGGCGGCTGCCGCACGCCGTCGATACTGACCATCCACAACCTGGCGCACCAGGGCCTGTTCCCGACCACCTGTCGCGCGACGCTCGGCATTCCGGCACGCGCGACCGAAGCGGACTACCACGGGCAGATTTCGTTCCTGCGCGCCGGGCTCATGCTCGCCGACCAGGTGACCACGGTCAGCGCCACCTATGCCGAACAGATCGCCACGCCACTGCACGGCATGGGCTTGCACGCGCTGCTCCACCGACGCGCGGCGCAAGGGCGATTGAGCGGCATCACCAACGGCATCGACAACAGCTGGAGCCTCTCCAACGATCCAGCGCTACCACAAGGCGGTGACCGCAGCCCCGACGCGATCCGCCTGCGCGCACGCGCGCAGCTGCGCAACGAACTGGGCCTGGACGAGCACGAAGGTCCGGTGTTCAGTTTCGTGGCGCGCATGGTGGCGCAGAAAGGCATCGACCTGGTCTGCGAGGTCGGCGCGCAGATCGTCTCGGCCGGCGGTCAGCTCGCGCTGATCGGCGTCGGCGATGCCGACATGGAAGCGGCGGTCGCGCGCCTCGCGCGACGCTTCCGCGGGCGCATCGCGGCCTCCATCGGCTTCAGCGAGCCTCTGGCGCGCCGCATGTTCGCCGGCTCGGACTTCCTGTTGATGCCGTCGCGTTTCGAGCCGTGCGGATTGAGCCAGATGTATGCGCAGACCTACGGCAGCCTGCCCATTGCGCATGCCACCGGCGGCCTGCTGGATACGATCGAAGACGGTGTCACCGGCCTGTTGTTTTCGCAGCCTCGCGCCACGGACCTCCGGCAGGCGCTGCAACGCGCTTTCCGCATCTACGACGAAACCGAGTTGCTGCAAGCGATGCGCCGCGCAGCCATGGCCCAGCGTCACGACTGGACCGGCCCAGCCCGCCAGTACAGCGCCTTGTACGCGAAGGCAGTGGCCCCACGTGCGGCAGCCTGACCATGGCGTCGAGCGTGGAAGCCGCTTCGTCACGCAACGGTACGGAGGTCGCCCAGTTGGCCCGCATCGCCACGGGCAACCATCAGGATCCCTTCGCATGGCTGGGGCCGCACCGCACCGCGGAAGGCTGGACGATACGCGCGTGCCTGCCGGGTGCGCGTCGCGTCGAGGTGCTGGACGAGCGCGGCTCGCTCTGGGCCAGTGCCACGCAGGAAGTCGCGGGCGTGTTCGTCGCCCGCGCGCAAACCGATCCTGGCCGTTACACGCTGGGCATCGAGTGGGAGACGACCGAACAGCGGCTGATCGATCCGTATGCGTTTCCGCCGCTGCTCGATGAGAGCACGTTGCAGGCCTTTCACGAGGGCAAGCTGCATCACTCCGAGCAACAGCTGGGCGCGCATCCGATCACCTTCGACAACGTGGCCGGCGTGCACTTCGCGGTGTGGGCGCCGAACGCATGGCGCGTGTCGGTCGTCGGCGATTTCAATGGCTGGGACGGACGCCGCCATGTGATGCGCCTGCGCCACCAGGCCGGCGTGTGGGAGATCTTCATTCCCGGCGTGCAGGCTGGCGAGCGCTACAAATACGAACTGCTCGACCGCCTCGGCCAGCTGCTGCCGCTGAAGGCCGACCCCTACGCCTTGCGCATGGAACATCCGCCCGCTTCGGCGTCTATCGTCGCCGCGCCGCTGTCGGTGAAATGGCACGACACGCATTGGCGGGCGCAGCGCGCCAAGCACCAGCGTCGCGATGCGCCGCTATCCATCTACGAAGTGCACGCCGGTTCGTGGCGACGCAACCCGGACGGCAGCCTTCCCGATTGGGACGCGCTCGCGCACACGCTGATCCCCTACGTGCAGGAGCTGGGCTTCACGCATATCGAGCTGTTGCCGGTGAGCGAGCATCCGTTCGGTGGTTCGTGGGGCTATCAGCCGCTGGGCATCTATGCGCCCACGGCGCGCATGGGCGATGCCGATGCCTTCGCCCGCTTCGTCGATTCGTGCCACGTGGCGGGGTTGGGCGTGATCATCGACTGGGTCGGCGCGCATTTTCCCGACGACCCGCATGGACTCGCCCGCTTCGACGGCACTGCCCTGTATGAGCACGCCGATCCGCGCGAAGGCTTCCATCAGGACTGGCACACGCTGATCTATAACTACGGCCGCCGCGAAGTGGCGCAATACCTGATCGGCAGCGCGCTGTCGTGGATCGACCGTTTTCATGTCGATGGCCTGCGCATCGACGCAGTGGCCAGCATGCTGTATCGCGACTACAGCCGCGGCGAAGGCGAATGGGTGCCCAACCATCACGGCGGGCGCGAGAACCTGGAAGCCATCGACCTGCTGCGCGAGCTCAACCGGCTGATCGCCGAACGCCACCCCGGCGTGCTCGTGATCGCCGAGGAATCCACCGCATGGCCCGGCGTGACCGCCAGGCTGCAGGAAGGCGGCCTGGGCTTCAGCTACAAGTGGAACATGGGCTGGATGCACGACAGCCTGCGCTACATGCGCCGCAACCCCATCTACCGGCGTTATCACTACCACGACCTGACGTTCGGCATGACCTACGCGTATGCCGAGCGCTTTATCCTCGCGCTGTCGCACGACGAAGTGGTGCACGGCAAGGGATCGCTGCTGCAGCGCATGCCGGGCGACCATTGGCAGCGCCTCGCCAATCTGCGCGCGTACTTCGGCTTCATGTGGGCGCACCCGGGCAAGAAGCTGCTGTTCATGGGCGGCGAACTGGCTACGTGGAGCGAGTGGAACCACGACGGCGAACTGGACTGGCGCCTGTGCGACAACCCGATGCACGAGGGCGTGCGCCGGCTCGTCGCCGATCTCAACCGCATGCTGGTGAATGAGCCCGCACTACACCAGGAAGACGATCACCCACGCGGCTTCGCCTGGATCGTGGCCGACGACGCACCGCAATCGGTCTACGCCTTCGTCCGCTACGGCAACGAAGGCACGGCGCCCGTGCTTGCCGTATGCAACTTCACGCCACAGCCGCGCCACGGCTATCGCGTCGGCGTGCCTGAAGCGGGGCGATGGAGCGAACTGTGCAACACCGACAGTGCGTTCTATGGCGGTTCCAACGTGGGAAACAGCGGGACGATCTCGACCCTGCCCCAGCCCAGCCATGGCTATGCCCAGTCGCTGGTGCTCACGTTGCCGCCGCTCGCCACGCTGATCCTGCGCGCGGAGGACAGCTGATGGCGGCGGCGAGTTGGGGCGCCTCGCCGCTGCCCTCAGGGATGACCGAGTTCCGCCTGTGGGCACCTGCCGCGAGGGAAGTCACCGTCGCGCTGGAGGGCGCCAACGTGCCGATGCGTGCGCTACGCCATGGCGTGTTCGTGTTGCGGACCAAGGCCGCCACGGGCGACGGTTACCGTTTCCGCATCGATGGCGAGGACGCGCCCGACCCAGCCTCGCGCGCGCAGCTGGGCGACGTGCACGGCCCCAGCCTGGTGGTGGACCAGGGCAGCTACACGTGGCATCACGACGGCTGGCGCGGGCGCCCCTGGCACGAAGCGGTGATCTGCGAAATCCACGTGGGATGCATGGGTGGCTTCGAGGCCGTGACGCGGCAGCTTGCGCAACTGCGCGACGCGGGCTACACCGCCATCGAGCTGATGCCCGTGGGCGAATTTCCCGGTGGACGCAACTGGGGCTACGACGGCGTGCTGCCTTTCGCGCCCGAGGCCACCTACGGAACGCCAGACCAGCTCAAGGCACTCGTCGATGGCGCGCACGGGCTGGGCATGATGGTGCTGCTCGATGTGGTCTACAACCACCTCGGCCCCAGCGGCAACGCGCTGCCGCGCTACGCGCCGCTGTTCTTTCGCGTGGACACGCCGACTCCGTGGGGCCCTGCCATCGACTTCCGCCGCGCGCGCGTGCGCGAGTTCTTCGTCGACAACGCCTTGATGTGGTTGCGCGATTACCGCTTCGACGGCTTGCGCCTCGATGCGGTGCACACGATCCATCCCGCGTCCTTCCTCTACGACCTCGCCACGCGCATCCGCAATGGCCTGCCATCCGGCCGGCACGTGCACCTGCTGCTGGAAAACGAGCGCAACGATCCCCGCCTGCTGGGAGACGCCTATACCGCCCAATGGAACGACGACGGGCACAACGCATTGCATGCGCTGCTCACCGGTGAGCGCGAGGGCTACTACGCCGACTTCGCGCGACGACCGCTGGAGCACACCATGCGCATGCTCGCCGAGGGCTTCGTGTACCAAGGCCAGCGCGACCACCACGGCCGCCGCCGCGGCCGGCCGAGCGACGGATTGCCGCCCGAAGCGTTCGTGCTGTTCCTGCAGAACCATGACCAGATCGGCAATCGTCCTCTCGGCGATCGCCTGATCACGCTCATCCCGCACGAGCGATGGCGCGCTGCCATGGCATTGGTCGCGCTGTGCCCGATGGTGCCCATGTTCTTCATGGGCGACGAATGGGCCTGCAACACGCCGTTCCTCTATTTCACCGACTATCACGGCGAGCTTGCCTCGCAGGTGCGCGAGGGGCGCCGCAACGAATTCGCCGCGTTCTCGGGCTTTTCGAATCCCGCTCGCCGCGCCGCCATTCCCGATCCGAATGCGCGCGCCACTTTCGAGGCATCGCGCCCGCAAGGCGGCGACACCGCGGCCGCCGCAGCGATGCGACGCTGGTTTCGCCACCTCATCGACATGCGCATGCAACACCTCGTGCCAGGCATTCCCGGCTGCCACGCGCTCGGCTGCGCGCTGCTCGGCGGACGCGCGCTGGTCGCGCGCTGGCGACTGGCCGACGGTGCGTTGTGGTCGCTTGCCTTCAATGTCGGCGATGCCACCTTGCGCTACAAGCCTGGGCCTTATGCCGTGCGCATCCATCTCGAAGCGGCGCAGCCTGGCATGCTCGAAGACGAGTTGCCGCCCGACAGCCTCGCCGCCTGGCGTGAGCCGCCGCCGTGAACGCCGCCGCTCTCCAGCAGCAGGCGCTCGCTGCCGGCATCGAAGTGGCATGGACCGATGCGCAGGGCCAACGCCGGCTGCTCGCGGCCGACACCATCGACGCGTTGCTTCATGTGCTCGGTCCGCATGCAGCAACCGCCGAGCCTGCGTTGCGCGTGATCGTGGCCGGCGCAGCGCTCGGCATGGCCGAACCGCCACGCGAAGCGTTCTGCCTCGACACGCGGCGCCACGTACCGCTGCCGCGCGACGCGCAGGGTCGCGCACACGCGCCCGATCGCCCCGGTCATTACCTGCTGGAATTGGGTTCGCGCGAGCAGCACCTGGCCGTCGCGCCCACGCGCTGCTTCGGCGTCACCGACCTTGTGCCGCGCGGCAGCGAGCGCGCATGGGGCGTGAGCGCACAGGTGTACGGATTGCGCCGCTCGGACGACGGCGGACTGGGCGACAACCAGGCAGTTGCCGCCGTGGGCAGGCATGTCGCTGCGGCAGGTGGCGACACGGTCGCGCTAAGCCCGCTGCATGCGTCGACGCCGCCGGATGAAGGTTTCAGCCCCTACTCGCCCTCGCATCGCGCCTGGCTGGACACGCTGCAGATCGCACCCGCGCAGGTCGCCGGCACCGAGGCGCTGCACGACGCGCTGGAGCGCAGTGGCCAGCTCCAGGCATGGGTGCACGGCGAACGCTCGCCGCTGATCGACTGGCAGGCGCAGGACACCATGCGCCATCGAGTGTGGACCTGCCTGAGCGAAGGCTGGGGACAGCAGCCCGCGGTGCGATCCGCGTTCGAGGCGTTCATGCGCGAGGCCGGCGATAGCCTGCACCCGCACGCGCTGTTCGCGGCACACCAGCGACTCGCACGCACGCGCGGCGAGAGCACCGACTGGCGCCACTGGGACAGCGGATGGGGCGATCCGGACAGCGGCGTCGCGCAGGACTTCGCCCAACGTCACGCCACCGCGGTCGAACACGAATGCTTCCTGCAATGGCTGGCGCAATTGCTCGGCTCGGGCCAGCGCATCGGCCTCACCTGGGATCTCGCCACGGGCTTCCAGCCCAGCGGAAGCGAAGCCTGGCAGCATCGCGGCCTCGTAATGGAAAACGCGCATATCGGCGCACCGCCCGATGCCTTCAATCCCGACGGGCAGGACTGGGGGCTGGCGGCCTATGCACCCGCGTCCCTGCAACGCAGCGGGTATGCGCCGTTGCGCATGCTGCTCGATCGCATGATGTCGCGCGGTGGCGGATTGCGCATCGACCACATCCTCGGTTGGTCGCGCCTGTGGTTCGTGCCCGCGGGCATGTCGCCCCGCGACGGCGGCTATGTGCGCTACCCGCTGCACGACCTGCTGGGACTGCTTGCGCTGGCCTCCTGGCAGCATCGCTGCCTGGTGATCGGCGAAGACCTTGGCACGGTGCCGGTCAACCTGCGGCAGACGCTGGCGCACCACGGCGTTTACGGCATGGACGTGCTGCAGTTCACGCGCGATGCGCAGGGCGCCTTCGTTCCTCCCGCGCGCTGGCGCACGCACGCGGTCGCGATGAGCAGCACGCACGATCTGCCGCCGCTAGCCGGATGGCGCGCCGGCACCGACCTGGGCGCGCTTTCGCGCGTGCACGCATGGAGCAGACACGAGCAGGCCACCGCACTGCGTCGTCGTCACAGCGATGTGGAGCAGCTCGATCGCTTGTTGCAGGATTTCCCCGCGAGCTCGCCCACCCACGCGGCCTTGCGTGCCGTGGCCGAGAGTGCCGCGCCGCTCGCGCTGTTTCCGCTGGAAGACGTACTGGCCGAACGACAGCAACCGAACCTCCCGGGCACCACCCCGGCACAGCATCCCAACTGGCGCCGCCGGCTGAGCTGGCGCGTGCCGCGACTGGATGTGACGTTGCGCTGGATCGCCCGCCATCGCCGGGTACGAGCCCATGACTGAGCTGTTGTCGACCGCGCGCCTGCAGCTTCATGGCGGCTTCGATCTCTGGCAGGCGCAGCGACAGGTGCCCTACTACCGACGGCTGGGGATCACGCACCTCTACCTGTCGCCGATCGCCGAAGCGCGCCAGGGCTCGACGCATGGCTACGACGTCACCGATCCCACCGTGGTGCGCGCAGAACTCGGCGGCGAAGCCGCGCTGCGCGCGCTGGCCGATGCGCTGCACGAGAACGAGATGGGCGCCATCCTCGACATCGTGCCCAACCACATGGCGGCCGATACAGCCAACCCGTGGTGGCGCGACGTGCTCAAGCGCGGCCCTGGCAGCCGCCATGCGCGCTTCTTCGACATCGACTGGGATGCGCCCACGTCGCCCGGCCGCGTGTGGTTGCCCTGGCTGCAAGCTCCGCTGTGCGAGGTATTGGCACGGCAGGATATCCGCATCGATCGCACGCACGAACCGGAACTGCGCCATCCCGACTGGCGTCTGCCGCTCGCCGAAGACAGCGATGCAGGCATCGACGATCGCGACCCCGCCAGCATGCGCGCCCTGCTCGAGCGCCAGCATTACCGGCTCGCATGGTGGCGCAGCGGTAGTGACGTGGTGAACTACCGGCGCTTCTTCGACATCGACGGCCTCGTCGCGCTGAACATGGATATCGACGAGGCGTTCGATGCCACGCACGCCCTGCCGCTCAGGTTGCTCGCGACCGGCGTGATCGACGGGTTGCGCATCGATCATGTCGACGGCCTGGCGCATCCGCAGCGCTATCTCGAACGCCTGCGCGCGGAGCTTCAGCCAATTGCGGAGCGCCGCGGCAAGCCGATCAGCCTGCACGTCGAGAAGATCCTTCGCGGCCATGAGGCCCTGCCCGCTGCATGGCCGGTGGATGGCACCACCGGCTACGAGATGATGGATCGCCTTGGCGCGATCCTTCACGACGCGCGCGCGGAGTCGACGCTGGCGCTGGCCTGGCGCAAAAGCGGCGGACGCCCCATGAGCTTTGCCGGCGAAGAATACCTGGCGCGCCACCAGTGGCTACGCCGCGGACTGCACAGCGATTTCGCCCGTGCCATGCGCGCCTGGCAATGCTGCCTGGATGCGTCGCCGGAAGCGGGCGACGTCACCGAAGAGTCGCTGCGTCGCGCCAGCGCGGATGTGCTCGCGCACATGCCGGTGTATCGCACCTACCTCGGCGACGCGCCGCCGGACGAGGTGGATCGTCGCGTGCTTACCGAGGCTTTCGTTCGGGCGGAAAAACAGGGCCATCCCGACGATCGCGAAGCGCGCGAATGGTTGCGCCGGGCGATGACCGAGGCACCGCCGCCGCAGACGGCATGGCACGCCTCGTGGCGCACCGCGCGACAGCGGTTCGAGCAACTCTCCGCGCCGCTCGCCGCCAAGGCGGTGGAGGACACGGCGTTCTATCGCTACGGCGTGTGGCTGTCGCGCAACGAGGTCGGCAGCGACCCCGGGCGGTTCGCTCTCGCCGTCGATGCGTTTCATCGCGACATGCAGCAGCGCGCGATGCACGGCGCGCGCAGCCTCTCCACCACCGCCACGCACGACCACAAGCGCGGTGAAGACGTGCGTGCCCGCATGGCGGCATGGAGCGAACGTCCGGAGCGCTGGCTGACGCTGCTGCAACAGGCCATGCCGCTGCTGTGCCGCCCGGGCGAGCCTGTCGCGCGTGGTGATGTCGCCATGCTGTTGCAGACATTGGTGGCAGCGTGGCCGCTCACGCTGGACGCCACCGACGCGGAAGGTGTCATGCAGTACTTCGAGCGCGTGCTGGCATGGTGGCTCAAGGCACTGCGCGAAGCACGCCTTCGCACGCGCTGGACACGGCCGGACGATGCCTATGAAGCGGCTGCCACCGCCCTGCTGCAACGCCTGGCCACGGACGCCACGCTCGCGCCCCTGCTCGCCAACGTGGGGAAGACCGCGCATTGGCTGGACGCGCCCGGCGCACTCAATGGCCTCGTCGCCGTCACGCTGCGCAACACCTTGCCCGGCGTGCCCGATCTCTACCAGGGCTGCGACTACTGGGATCTATCACTGGTGGACCCGGACAACCGCTCGCCGGTGGACTACCCCTCGCGCAACGGCACGCTCGCGCTGTACGCACCGCCGGGTGAGCTGCTGCCGCGTTTCCGCGATGGCGCCATCAAGCAGGGCCTGGTGGCGCGCCTGCTGTCCGCGCGCCGCGCCCTGCCCGCCCTGTTTTCGCAAGGCGACTACCAGCCATGGATCGCTGACGGTCCTGCGGCCGACCATGTGCTTGCCTTCACGCGCCGATACGGCAACTCGATCCTGCTGGTCGCCGTGCCGCGGTTGTCCATGCAGTGGATGGACGGCCAGGCGCTACCGCAGGTGCCCGCGCACGCATGGCGCGACACGCGCCTGCACCCGCCCGCAGGCGTGCACTTTCGCGATCTGCTCGGCGAACGCGCCCTGTCGACACACGATCAATCAGGCTTGCCCCTGTCGCTCCTGTTCTGGGAGTGGCCGGTGGCGGTCTGGCACGCAACCACGGAGGAACCATGAACACCCCATCAGACCGCGACGAGCGCATCCGCCAGATGGCGCATCGCATATGGGAATCCGAAGGACGCCCGCACGGGCAGGATGAACGTCACTGGCACATGGCCGAGCGTCTGGTCGAAGCGAACGAGCGCGCGGTGTTCGAAGCCGAGCATGGCGAGTCGCCCCATGAACCGGAAGCCTAGCCCGGTCGAAAGCATCGACGTACACGACGCGGCGCCGCAGCCGGCGCGCCGACCGTCACGCGTGCGCGAAGGCCTGCCGTTTCCGCTCGGCGCCACCTGGGACGGCCTCGGTGTCAACTTCGCGTTGTTCTCGGCGCACGCAACACGCGTGGAGCTTTGCCTGTTCGACGACGAAGGTCGCGAGACCGAGCGGATCACATTGCCGGAACATACCGACGAGGTCTGGCATGGCTATCTGCCCGATGCACGCCCGGGACAGATCTACGGCTATCGCGTGCACGGCCCGTATGAGCCCAAGGCCGGCCATCGCTTCAACCCCAACAAGTTGCTGCTCGATCCGTATGCGAAGCAGATCATCGGGCAGCTGCGCTGGCACGATGCGCTGTTCGGTTATGTCATCGGCCATGCCGACGGCGACCTGAGCTTCGACAAGCGCGACAGCGCACCCTACGTGCCCAAGGCCCGCGTGATCGACCCAGCCTTCACCTGGGGCAGCGCGCGGCGGCCGCAGATTCCGTGGAATCACACCGTCGTCTACGAGACCCACGTGCGCGGTTACACCATGCGCCATCCGCGGGTACCGCCCGAGCTGCGCGGCACCTTCGCCGGGCTCGCCGTGCAGGAAGTGATCGACTACATCAAGGGGCTGGGCGTCACCGCGGTGGAGCTGATGCCCATCCATGCCTTCGTCGACGACAAGTACCTGCTCGACAACGGCCTGCGCAATTACTGGGGCTACAACACGCTGGGCTTCTTCGCGCCGCAGCCGCGCTACATGGCGACCCGCACGGTAGCCGAGTTCAAGGAAATGGTGGCGCATTTCCACGACGCCGGCCTGGAGGTACTGCTGGACGTGGTCTACAACCACACCGCCGAAGGCAACGAGAACGGACCGACGCTGTCGCTGCGCGGCATCGACAACTGCAGCTACTATCGCCTCGCCGACGATCCGCGCCACTACATCAACGACACCGGCACCGGCAACACGCTCAATCTCAGCCACCCGCGCGTGCTGCAGCTCGTCACCGACTCGCTGCGCTACTGGGCCAACGACATGCGCATCGACGGCTTCCGCTTCGATCTCGCCACCATCCTCGGACGCGAATGGCATGGTTTCGACCAGGGCGGCGGCTTCCTCGACGTGTGCGGCCAGGACCCCACGCTGGCCCGTCTCAAGCTGATCGCCGAACCCTGGGATCTCGGCCCGGGCGGCTACCAGGCCGGCGGTTTCCCGCCGGGCTGGGCCGAATGGAACGATCGCTTCCGCGACACGGCGCGCTCGTTCTGGCGCGGCGACGAAGGCCGGCTGGCGGAGCTGGCTACCCGGCTCACGGGTTCGGCCGACCTGTTCGACCGGCGCGGCCGCCGCCCATTTGCATCAGTGAACTTCATTACCTCGCACGACGGCTTCACGCTCGAAGACCTGGTCAGCTACGACGACAAGCACAACGAAGCGAACGGCGAAAACAACAACGACGGCGCGGATCACAACCTCAGCTGGAACCATGGGCACGAAGGCCCCACTGACGATCCGGCCATCCTCGCGCTGCGCGCACGCCAGAAGCGCAACCTGCTCGCCACGCTGCTGTTGTCGCAAGGCACGCCCATGCTGCTGGCGGGCGACGAGTTTTCGCATACGCAGGGCGGCAACAACAACGCGTACTGCCAGGACAACGAACTGACCTGGTTCGACTGGCTGGCCGCCGAGCACAGTCGCGGGCTGTCCGCCTACGTGCGGCATCTGTTGCGCATTCGCCGGCATTACCCGCTGCTGCGGCGCAAGCACTTCCTCACCGGCGAGGTCGCAGAAGGCCTGGATGTGCGCGATGTCACCTGGCTCACGCCGGACGGGTCGATGATGGAACAGCCCGATTGGGAAGACGCTTCGCGCAGTACCGTCGGCATGCTGCTGGACGGCCGCACGGCCGAGAGCACCAACCGACGCGCCGGCGGCGAGTACAGCCTGCTGTTGCTGGTACACGCGGGCGCCGAGCCGATCGCCTTCCAGTTGCCTCCCTCACCTGGCGCGGGCGACTGGCAGCTGCTCGTCACCAGCGACCAGGACCTGCCACAAGGCGCCTATCAAGACGGAGACGAACCGTTCACCCTGCCCCCGCGGACGTTCTGCCTGCTGCGTGCACGCGTCGGTCGCCGCCATCGCGAATACACGTGAACGGGAGGCCCTAGCAGGCGGAGCGATGCGCTCAGCTGGTGCGCTCCATGCTGTGCTTGAGGTCGCGCATCTGGTCGTGCCCCTGCAGCACCAGCTGGTAGGCATCCTGCACGACCATACGCGTGGCCGGCGTGAGATCGTCGTCCTTGAGCAGGGTTTCGTACTTGGACTTGATGTGGTCCTCGCCGCGCTCCACTTCCTTCACCACGGCCTCGTCGCCCTTGCTGAGCGCCGCACGCAGGTCGACAAACACGCGATGCACCGTGGCGGCCAAAGTGCCTTCGTCGGACGGCGTACCGCCGAGCAACCGCACCTGTTCCTGCATGCGCGCCGCGATGCGTTGTCGCTCTTCCGCGCGACGGCCGAAGAGATCCTTGAGTTCCGGCCGCTGCGCTTCCTTCGCGGCCTCGGCGTAGCCCAGCATGCTGTCGATCGTCACCTCGATAAGGTGATTGAGTACACGTATGTCATGTTCGTTGTTGCTCATGGTGATGTTTTCCTCGCGACTATGCGGGAAAACCTTCGCCGAGGCCGGAGCAGCGTCCGGTGAATTCGGCATGGCGGACCGGTCAAGAGCCATCCACGCGAGGCGCCGACGTAAACGGATCGTTTCGATGACCTGCACGCGACGTCATCGCCCGCGATGCAAACGTAAATGCGCGCGTCGACGACGCGTTTCATGTGCGGACCGGCTCACGCCGTCCGCGCCAGGTATTCAAGCGACGGAGGTGCGGCGCATGCCTCACACCAACATCATCTGCAAGCACGAGGTCTGCCTGTGCGAGGTGTCGGACCCGGGCACCTTCTGCAGCGCCTATTGCAAGGAAGCTTGGGAAGACAACGTCAAAGAGCCCGTATGCAAGTGCGGGCACGCCAACTGCCGGCAAGCCGCCGAGGAAGTCGGCGAAGACAGCGGCGAAGACCCGGTGCGCTTGAGCGCCTTCACACCGTAGGCCAGTCGCCGCGATGAGCCCGACGAGGGTCGACGCATCCGCCGTCGCGCCGCGCAATGAACTCCTGGCATGACCGGCCGTGCGCATCGTGGCGAGCTCACGCGAACATCTCGCGCAGCGTCTGGCGGATCACGTCGGGTGCATCGGGGTCACCCTTGCTCAATGCAGCGACGTAGCGCTTCATCTGCTCGAAGGTGACGTGCGGCGGCAGCGGCGGCACGTCGGGGTCGGCGATGAACTCGATCAACGTGGGCACGTTGGCCTCGAAGGCTTCGCGCCAGGCGCCCGCGATTTCCTCGGGACGCTCCACCCTGATGCCGCGAAAGCCGAGCAGCTGCGCGTAGCGCGAGTACGGAAAGTCTTCCACGTCCTGCGCGGGAGAAAACTTGGGATCGCCGGCCAGCGTACGTTGCTCCCACGTCACCAGGTTCAGGTCGCGATTGACCAATACCATCACCACGAACCCCGGGCGTTTCCACTGCTTCCAGTACTGCTTCACGGTGATCAGCTCGGCACTGCCATTCATCTGCATGGCGCCATCGCCCACCATCACCAGCACCGGGCGATGCGGATATGCCATCTTGGCGGCGATGCCATAAGGCACGCCGCCGCCCATCGAGGCCAGCTTGCCCGACAGCGAAGCCATCATGCCCTCGCGCAGCTTGACGTGTCGCGCGTACCAGTTGGTGTGGGAGCCACAGTCGCCACAGAGAATCACGTCGTCGGGCAGCTGGGTGGAAAGCTCCCAGAAAATGCGCTGCGGATTGATCGGCCTTGCCGGCTCCATCGCCGCCGCTTCGAGCGAGCGCCACCACTTGCGCACGTTCAGCTCGATGCGTTCACGCCAGTCGGCATTGCCCTTTGCCTTCAGCAGCGGCAGCAACCGCCGGAGCACTTCGGCGCTGTCGCCGATCAGGTTGACCTCGGTGGGGTAACGCATGGACACGTTGCGCGGATCGATGTCGATCTGTACTGCACGTGCCTGCCCTTCCGGCGGCAAAAATTCGCCATAGGGCATGGTGGTGCCGATCATCAGCAGCGTGTCGCAGTTGTCCATCAGCTGCCAGCTCGGCCGCGTCCCGAGCATGCCGATAGAGCCGGTGACGTAGGGAAGATCGTCCGGCAATGCCGCCTTTCCCAGCAGAGCCTTGGCCACGCCCGCATCCAGGCGCTCGGCGACTTCCCGCACTTCGCGGCCCGCATGCAGCGCGCCCGCACCGACGAGGATCGCCACGCGCTCGCCCTGGTTCAACACGTCGGCGGCGCGCTGGATGTCCTGATCGACAGGCACGGGGCGCGCCATGGCGGGGCCGACACCCGAAAGCACGTCGCCATGCTGACGTGGCGGACACGGCATCGCCGGCAGCTCCTGCACGTCGTTTGGCAGGATCACGCAGCACACCGTGCGCTCAGCGATCGCGATGCGGATGGCGCGATCGACGACGTGGCGCGCCTGTGCCGGCGTGTTGATCGTCTCCACGTAGCGGGATACGTCCTTGAACAGCGAATGCAGGTCGACCTCCTGCTGGTAATCGCTGCCCAACGCTGAGCGCGGCTGCTGGCCGACGATGGCGAGCACGGGCATGTGATCCATGCGCGCGTCGTACAGACCATTCAACAGATGGATGGCGCCCGGGCCCGATGTCGCCAGGCAGACACCGAGGTTTCCGGTGAACTTGGCGTGGCCGCACGCCATGAACGCTGCCATCTCTTCATGACGCACGCGAAGGTATTCGAACCTGTCCGCGGCGCGCCCCATCGCGCCCATCAGCCCGTTGATGCCGTCGCCCGGATAACCGAACACACGATCGACTTTCCAGGCAGTCAGGCGTTCGAGCACGAAATCGGCAACCGTGTACTTCATGGCGAGATCCTTCATGGCAGACATCCACCGATAGCGGCATGCCCGTTAGCAGGGGATCAATCGAGCGACCAGGAAGCGTCAGCGCGTTTTACGAGGAATGTTTGCCGGTACAAATTCCTCTTTCGTGCGAGCTGACGCCCGATGTGCGCGATCGATGCATGGCACAGCGCTTGCTGCATCCGCAGTGCGTGTCCTCGCCTTCATTGGCGAGGCCGCATCTCAAGGTTTGCTGATGAAGAGGAACTGCCATGAACCGAGACCACCGGCCACGCGACTATCGGGACACCTATGGAAGCGATCAGGAATACGAAGCACGACGCAACCGCGAAGAGTCCGCCTGGCCTCGCCGCCAGGGCAGCGGCCAACTGACCGAGGACGTCAATGCCGGCACGCGCAACGACCAGGGCTTCGGCAGCTTTGGACGTCCGGTCGGCGAGCTCTACGAGCGCGATGATCCGTCGTCGTGGAGCTATCAGCGGGACAACCGCTGGCACGGCGAAGATCCGCGCGGACGCAATCGCCAGATGCAGGGCGGCCGTCGACAACAGCCGTGGGGCACGCGCCACACCAGCTATTACGACGACGAACTTTCGAATGCACCGTTCGACGAAGAAGACAGCAGCGGCTACGCGCAGGGTTATGCAGGCTTTGGCCAACCGTCAGGCAGGTCATGGCCCAACCAAGGTGGCTATGGCCCGTGGGCGGGCCAGGCCGCGTGGTCGCGCTCGCGCAATCTGGGCCAGGGCGAGCACCGCGGCAAGGGGCCGGTGGGTTATCGCCGCTCCGACGAACGCATCCGCGACGACGTATGCGAAGCGCTGACACTCGACCCCTGGCTGGATGCCACGCACATCCAGGTCAATGTCGATGGCGGCGTGGTGACCCTGCAGGGCACCGTGTCGGACCGGCACATGAAATATCGCGCCGAAGAATGCGCCGACCAGGCGAGCGGCGTGCAGGATGTCGAGAACCGCATTCGCGTCGCCAGCGTCGGCACCACCAGCGAAAGCTTCGTGAACCCATCACCGACCCGATCCAGCGACGACCCGTTGTTGTCACGCTGAGCAGCAAGGAGACATGCCATGCCCGAAGCAAGCTACCACTGCGGCCACCCCGGCTGTCGATGCATGATCGACAAGAACCAGGGCGAATTCTGCAGCGACTACTGCCGGCAGGCGGCGAAACTGCCGACGACGGAGGCCCAGTGCGGCTGCGGTCATCCAGCCTGCCAGACGCAGGTGCATGCCGCACCGGAACAACAGTCCGACGGTTGACGCGCGTGGCTACTCCTCCTTGTGGTCCACGCCTTCCACCGACGCCCGCAATGCGGAGGAGATGGCCGCATCGCCGCTGACCAAGTCTTTCCACGCCAGGGCCACGCCCTGGCGATGGCCGCGCAAGGTCAGCTTCAGTCCATCGGGATCGATGAGCAGCGTGTATCGCTGCTCACCGATGGTGAGTTCGCGTCGCAACGGTTTATCGAGTGGGGTCATGAAGTTCCTCCGGCAGGCGGCGGCCTTCGTGATCGAAGTCGCCTAGGTGCGCTGTACGAGCCAGATGTTCAGCCCGATCACCAGCATCGCGGCAAGGGCCAGCCAGCGCTACACCGCGTGTGGCACCGCATAGTTCCCCATGATTCGTGTCTGGCCGATGAACCAGACGATCGCAACCATGGGAAACGGCAGGGTCAAGCTGAGGATGACCTGACTGGCGATCAGCGCCCGCGCGATGTCCACGCCACATGCCACGCGATCACGCTGGGCAACACCGTCAGCCATCGCTGCACCCGGATCGGCACGCGAAAGCTCACAAAAACCCGCATGACTATCTGCCTCGTCATGGTGCCGACCAGCGAATTTGGAAGGACTCATCGACGAAGGGCATGACATGGCATGACGCATCGGCGCACGCACGCGATCATCCCTCAGGCGGACCAGACGCCTTCGATCAAGCGCATACCCAGTACGCCACCGGTCGCTGTCCTGGCGGCGGAACAGGATCGCCTACCGGTGGCGGCGCGGGCTCGGGATCGGTGAGCGGCGGACGCGCCGGCTGGGGCACAGGCGGCTCCGGCGGCGGGATATCCGGCGAAGGCGGCGACGGTGGCTTGGGCGGTTCCGGCGGCGGCGCCGGTGCGGGATCCGGTGGAACGGAGAGCACACCGCGCATGTGGAACGACGGAAAGCGCGGACGGTACAACGACTGCAAGTGCATGAAAGAGTCCTGCCTGGAAGTACGAGCTGTTCCGTCAGCTTGCGTCACGGCGCCTGCATGCACCGCGACGCTGGTGTTAAAGGACTCTTCCACAACGTGTGGCTAACCCGAGGCGGCAGCACCGCGCAGCGGTCGCTCCGTGCGCCGTCGCGCGATGCTCAGCCCGAGGCTGCGTGATCCGCCGTGCACCAGCCAGTAACGGCCGATTGCCACGACGAGCAGCCATCCGACTCGCCCGTCGCCAGCCACTGGCGATGCAGGCGCTCGAGTGCGCGGATCAGATCCTGCGCGGTAAAAGGTGCAAGCAGTCCGCCGGCAAGGAACGGGCGCGCCTGCTCGAAGCGCTCCAGCGCGACCGCCGAGTCGAACAACACCATCAACGGCAGGAACGGTGCGCGACCTTCCTTGCGCACCTTATTGAGGCGCGAGAAATTCGCGCGCCATAGATGGCTCTCGATGATCACGAAACCCACGGGATGCGCGGTTTCCCTGCTCTCCCGCGTGCGAAGCAGGCGCGATAGTTCATTGACGCAACGAACAGTGAGAACCATGTTGCGCAAACCCGCTTCGCTCAGTTGCGTGCGGATTTCATGTGCGCGTTCAGGTTCTTTGACGACAAGGACGATGGTGGGCCATTCAGGCATCATGGAGGCGGCGCTGGATTGTGGGGACAATCCAACAGACGCAAGTCGCGTGCCATCGCGGCGCGAACCGAATCAACTCATGACCGTGGGCTTGTCGAACGGTAGACGCGTGGCGCCGAGCGCGGCCAACGAATCATCCACGCGATGGAGCACATCGCGCGGCGCATCCACCACGATGAGGATGCGGCCCAGTGAAATCTCTTCCTGGAACTGCCGTCGCACCGGGTCTGGCACGGCGGCTCCTGCGAGCGCCGTCGCCCATCCGCCGACAGCTGCTCCACCCAGCGTCATCGCGGCCGCGCCGGCAAGCGTGATGCCCAATGGAGGGATTGCGATGGCGATCAGGCCCGCGAGCAGGCCCGTAGCCGCGCCTCCCGCGACGCCGCGGATCGCGGCCGGATAGAAATCGCCCTCGACCACCTTGCGCTCGTCGGGTATCACGTCCAGTTCGATATCCGATCTCGCGATCAGTGAAATGTCTTCGTCGGCCGCACCGCCATCGCGCGCGGCCGCCATCGCCGTACTGGCTGCCGTCACATCCGGCACGCTGAACACATGTCGTGTCTTCATGGTCCCAGTGCTCCGTAGTCCGGCACCACCCTAGCCGCGCGCAAGTAAAAGCGACGGCAATGCTGCGTGGCTGTCCCGCCACGTTCGGCGGGAACATTTTTCCGACGCGGGAACTTCATGCCATGTTGCCGGCATGCAGACGCCGGCACGACAAGCCACGCCTGAACCTGCGTGCATCACCACGGCGGACCATTCCACGTGAGCATCCAGGCCTGGCTGCTGTTGCTCGGCATCTTGCTGTTGATCTCTTCCCTGCTGGGAGGCTGGATCCGGCGTACGCCGATGACGCCATTCGTGCTGTACGTCGTGGCCGGCATCGCGCTCGGCCCCTGGCTCGCCGACCAGGCCCGCGTGGACCTGGTGAAATACGCGCCGCTGCTCGAACGTGCGACGGAACTCGCGCTCGTCGTCTCACTGTTCATCGGCGGCCTCAAACTGCGCGCACTGTGGCATGGACTGTCTTGGAGCACCGGCCTGAGGCTGGCAGTGCCGGCCATGCTGCTCACCGTGGGCGCCATGGCGATCGCCGCACATGGGTTGTTCGACGCGAGCTGGCCCATGGCGCTGTTGTTCGCTGCCGCCGTGGCACCCACCGATCCTGTGCTGGCCAGCCTGGTATCGGTGGATGATGCAGACGACACCGACGGCCTGCGCGTCGCACTGTCGACCGAAGCCGGCCTGAACGATGGCGCCGGCATGCCACTGCTACTGCTCGCCCTGCTGCTGTTCCATGAATTCACGACGAGCACCGATCTGTGGATGTGGTTCGTGCGCGACGTCGTATGGGCGCTGCCCGCTGGCATCGCCGTCGGCTTCGGCCTTGCGCTGCTGACGGGCGCACTTGCCACGCACATCAAGGCACGCAGCCAGGACACCGGGCCGAACGACTTTCTCGCGCTCGCGCTGCTCGCCATTACTTACGCCGTCGCGCAGTACCTGCACGCGTCGGTATTCCTTGCCTCGTTCGCTGCCGGCCTGGGGCTTCGGCATGCCGAATGGCGCGTGGTGAAGCGTCATCCCAGTCCGCATTCCAAGGGCAGCTCGGACGTCCATCCGCCCGCGGAGGTGCTCATCAATCCCAACCAGCGCGACAGCGAAGTGGCGAAACATCCGTGGGCATCGATCGGCCTGGTGGTGTCGGACGCGTTGTCGTTCGGCGACACGCTGGAACGGCTGATCGGCGCCGGCGTGCTGCTGTTCCTCGGCATCGCCTTCGCCAGCTATGCCAGCCTTTCCGCGGTGGTGCTGGCCGCGTTGCTGTTCCTCGTGGTGCGTCCCCTCGCGGTGCTGGCGGTGACAGGACATTGCGGGCTTCGCTGGCCTCGACGCCTGTTGCTCGGCTGGCTCGGCATCCGCGGCCTGGGCAGCTTGAGTTATCTCGCCTATGCGATCACGCACGGCCTGCCTGCGTCGTCGGCCACGCAGCTGAGCGAATGGATCGTGACCCTCGTGGTGCTGAGCATCCTCGTGCATGGCACCAGCACGCAGCCATTGATGGCGTGGCGTGCCTCGCGCATGGCGCAAAGGCGCGACCGCGAATCGCAGCTCGATCGTGGCCATGCTCAACCGCAGCGCCGAGGACGAGCTGGCGAAAGCCGTCGCAGCTGAAGCGGATTTCTATCGGACCATGCAAGGTGCCGGAGATGATTCCCACGTGACGCAGCTGCTCTATGCGGCGGCCACGCCCTCTGCAACGCATGCCGCAGGCACTTCGGTACTCACACGCCTGCACATCGGACTACCCATCGATGTGCCGCCGTGGCCGCGGGCCCGTACATGACGACCACCGCCGGCAACGATGACCGGCAGCTTTCAAATCCTGATGACCGGAGGCTGCTACGGTCCGGTACGGCAATTGCTTGCAGTTCTTGCCACCCGATTCAGGAATCGACATGCGCGACGCCTCCTGTTCCGCCCTGATGGGCCATCCTTCGGTCGCCCGTGGCAGAAATACGGGCCGCCGGCATGGCTCCGCACTGATCCCGCCGTCGATCGCCGCCATGGCCCGCGATCGCCTCGACAGCCAGAACGTCATCGGCGGCATGTATTACCTGTGCCTGGAACGTTGTGCCGCCTGCAGCGATCCGCTGATGGGCGGCCTCGACCCGATGCGCTTGCGCGCCTTCCGCCTCGGGGATGCGCCTTTCGCGCGGGATCTTCGGCGCATGCTCACGGTGTTTTCGTTCTGCGGCCGCGTCGACAGCGTATCCAGCGGCATCGTGCTGCCGCAGATTCGTGCGCTGTCCGATTGCATGAAGGCCACCCGGCCGGATGGACTGGACTCCCTGCGATTGGTGCTCAGCGCCGAGCAGGTCGACGAAACCGCCTGGGGGTTGCTGCTGGCGCTGGTGAAGGACGCGGACCTGACCACGCTCAGCGAAGTCACCGAGATGCTGTATGCGGCGCAACGCGCGCAGCGACAGCTCGTACAGCAACACTATGAGGAACTCATGTTGCTGCTGTCGCGCATGGCGCTCGGGCCGCACCGCGAGCATCGCCGACTTTACTGAACGGACCTCGGCATGGCGGCAGAGGCACGGCCCGACGGCCGGCGAAAGGCGACTCCCGAAGGTAAGCCCTGCCGCCGAAGGAAACTTTTTCCGCGCTTGGGCCCGCGAGGGACGCCGTAACGCCTCTCCAGAGCGGTTTCTGCCGTGGCACGGATGTTGCCCGTACAGGGTGCGTCGATAGGAGCGCGCCAATCCGGATTTCGATCATGCCTACCCAGAACACGTCACTGACTCCCCGAGGCTTCGCTGCGATGGACTCCGAGCGGCAACGCGAGATATCCAGCATCGGCGGCCGCGCTGCGCACGCCGGAGGCCACGCCCATCGTTTCACTACCGAAGAGGCCCGTGCTGCTGGACGCAAGGGTGGCAGCGCCGTAAGCCGCGACCGCGAGCACATGGCGACCATCGGCCGCCGCGGTGGCCGCAGCCGTAGTCAGTCGAAAGAGCCGGACGAAGCGCCTGCCGCAGCGGTCGAGGAATTCGCACATGAGGCTTAAGCAGCGGCTTTCCTGCCTGGCCCTGGCCGTGGCCGGCCTCGCGCTTGCGGGCTACCTGCATGCGCAAAGCAGCGCCTCGGGCGCGGACGCGTCGAGCCCGAGCGCGCCTGACCAGACATTCCTTCGCAAGGCGGCGACCGATGGCGCCACCGAGGTGGCGCTGGGCCAGTTGGCCATGCAGCACGCCCAGGCCAGCCCCACCAAGGAGCTGGCGCAACATCTGGTAACGGATCATCGCAAGGCGAACGACGAACTCGCCAGCATCGCCATGCGCAAGCATGTCGAGGTATCCGCGCGCCCCGAAGCCGATGCGCTGGCCAAGGAAAAATCATGGGGCTCGGGTGCTTCCTACGACCGAGCCTATGCGCAGGCCATGGTGAAGGACCACCGCGAAGCGGTGACCCTGTTCACCAAAGCCACCGAGAGCAAGGACCCGGACATCCGACAGTTCGCGCAGACCACGCTGCCGGTGCTCAAGCAGCACCTTTCCATGGCCGAGGCGCTGACCAAGGGCGATGAGACGCACTCTTCCTCCGGCGCGGGAGGCGCAGGCACGCCTTAATCGCTCGCGAGAGCCCTTCGAACGAAGCTTGCACGCGGCCTCTACCTTTGGCGGGGCATCCTCCCGAAGGCAGGGCCGCTTTTTGCCCATTTCATTCAGGGTTGCAAGGAATACTCGAACATGGCTCAAGCCGCTCCGTCGATCCTGTTGGTCGACGACGATCACACTTTCCTCAGTTCAGCGCGCGATTACGCCCGGCTCAAGGGCTGCGAGGTCCATACCGCCTCCACGGTGAGGGACGCCATGCGCACGGTCGAGCAATGCGCTCCGCCGGACCTCATGCTGCTGGACCTGTCACTGCCGGACGGCAGTGGCCTGGACGTGCTTGATCGCCTGGATGCCAGGGATTGCGGCGAGATCGTGGTGCTCACCGGCGACCCCGGCGTCGACACGGCCGTGCGCGCCATGCGCCTGCGTGTGGACGACTACGTGGTCAAGCCGATGCGCGGCGGCTATTTCGACACGTTGCTGCAGCGAGCCACCCGCCGCGCGCAATCACGGCTACTGAGCAGCCCGCTGGCCAGCAGCCAATGCGGCGACCTGCTGGGCAACTCGCTGATCATGCGGCGGATGTTCAAGCTGATCGAACGCGTCGCGCCCACCGACAACACCGTGCTGGTGCATGGCGAAAGTGGCGCCGGCAAGGAACTCGTCGCGCGTGCGATCCACCAGTACAGCGGCCGGCGCGGGCGATTCGTGGCCATCAACTGTGGTGCGGTGCCACCCGACCTGATCGGCAGCCAGCTGTTCGGGCATGAGCGCGGAAGCTTTACCGGCGCCATTCGCGACCACGCCGGTTATTTCGAACAGGCGCAGGGCGGCACGCTGCTGCTCGACGAGTTCACCGAAATGCCGATGTCCATGCAGACCTACCTGCTGCGCGTGCTGGAGACGCGCGACATCACGCGCATCGGTGCACGCACGAAGCACCATGTGGACGTGCGCGTCATCGCCGCCTGCAATCGCGATCCCGCGGCGGCCGTGCGGGACGGCCTGCTGCGCGAGGATTTGTACTATCGCCTGGCCGACTTCCCCATCGAAGTGCCGCCCTTGCGTTCGCGCGGTGACGATGCGCATCTGCTGGCCGGCCGCTTCCTGCGCGCGCTGAACGACGAACACGGCACTCATCACGGCTTCTCTGCGGGGTCCGAAGCGTTCATCTCGCAATATGCGTGGCCCGGCAACGTACGCGAACTGTTGCACGCCGTGCGACGCGCCTACCTCATGGCCGAAGACGGCAAGATCGAACTGGCCGCCTATCCAGACCCCGCCGTACTGGGCGCCAGGGCGTCGCGCAGTGACCTGCGCTGGTCGGGGCAGACGCTGGAAGAGCTGGAGCGCGAGGCGATCGAGGCCGCGCTCGCGCGTTGCGGCAACGACAAGACGCATGCCGCACGCATGCTGGGCGTCAGCGTGAAGACCGTCTACAACAAACTGGTCCGCTACCGGAAACAGGGCCCGGACGCCTAGCCAACGGGCCAGTATCGACAGTCCCTTTCAGCACCACACCCGCGCGCGTGGATCGAGCGCGGACGGGTCGCGCTGGGGCATGGGCGTGTCGAGATACTCCGGCTCGATGCACGGCTCGCTCCCCGGCTGCGGCGCACGCTTGCTGCGCTCGCCCTTGCGCGGCGCACCGGGCCGCGGCACGCGACCGATATCGATCAGGATGCCGATATCGATATCGTCGGGTTCGTATCTCATTGCGTACTTCCACTGGTGGCGGGTTGCGCACTCGTGCTCGACGGCGTCGGGCTGGTGGTGGAGTGCGGCGGATTGTTGGTCGGCGCGTAGGGCGCGGCCGCTGTCGCCGACGGCGTCGGATGCGTGCCAGGCTCGGTGCCATCGTCGGTGCGTTTATGGCAACCGACGAGCGTGCATACGCCAAGCAGCACAGCGGGAACAAGGTAACGATTCATGAGATTTCTCCCGGTGGCGCGTGGGACGACGATCGCCCCGTCTGGTGCCGGCACAGACGGCGGAGCCCGTGGCCCGCACCGCCCGCCCGGGCACCGCATAGGTCAGCGATTCTTGTGACTCTGTTCGCCGGCACGCACCTGCTGCTCATGGCTGCCGCCTCGGCTGTCGGCGCTCTTGCTTTCCTTGCCCTGCCCGCCATGGCTCACCTTGCCACCCTTGCTGGCGATCTCGCGTTGCTTCTCGTCGCTCATGGCGCCGAAACCGCGCTTGCTGTGTTCATTGGCCATCGTCATGTTTCCTCTATGGTGTCGGGCACGAAGGCCACGACGTGGCTTTAGGTTGCGCAAGCCGCAAGCAAACGGATGCGCAGTAGCCATGAACGGCCTCTTTCACACGAGGCAGCGTTCAGCAGCGGTGCAACGACGGAAGCTTCAGTGCGTCGGCTCGACGTGGCTGTATTCGGGCGCATCGCAGATCGGGAAGCACAGCGTCACGCGTGTCCCTTCGCCCGGCACAGAATGCAGCGCAACGGCGCCGTGCGATTGCTCGACGAAGCCGTGCACCATCGACAGGCCCAGGCCGGTGCCCTGCCCGAGCGGCTTGGTGGTGAAGAACGGATCGAATGCTTTGGCGGCCATCTCCTTGGGCATGCCGATGCCCTCGTCCTCCACCACCAGGCAGGCCGTTGGCGGCTCGCCCTCGCCGGCGACCACGATGCCGGTGGAGATGCACACGCTGCCGCCGTGCGGCATGGCATCGCGTCCATTGATCACCAGGTTGACCAAGGCCGTCTCCAACTGATGCGCATCGCAAAGCACCCAGAGCGGCTCCGGCGCCAGGTTCCAGCGAATGCTTACGCGCGGCCCTACGGTACGTCCGAGCAATTCGGTCATGGACGCAACCTGCCGACCAAGATCGATGCGCGTGGGCATCAAGGGCTGGCGGCGCGCAAAGGCGAGCAGGCGGCGAACGAGGTGCGTGGCGCGATCCACCGAGCGCGACACGCTGTCGATCTGGTGAATCGCCTTGCCGGCGTCGCCGCGTTCCAGATGCAGCGAGGCGACATCGAGGTGGCCGGTGATCGCTTGCAGGATATTGTTGAAGTCATGCGCCACGCCGCCGGTGAGTTGACCAAGCGCGTCGAGCTTCTGTGCCTGCTGCAGCTGCTCTCGCGTGGTCTCCAGAGCCACTTCGGTAGCGCGCTGGCCACTGATATCCCTCAGCAGGAAAGCGAACCCGTGGAGCACGCCTTCCTTGTCCCTCAGGGCGCGCATGGTCATTTTCGCGAGAGAGCGCGAGCCGCTCTTTCGGAGGTAGCCGTGCTCGTCGTCGTGGCTGCCCTTTTCCGAGGCTTGCCTCAGCAGGTTGATGTCCACGCCTGCCGAACGGTCATCGACACTGAAGAGAAACCCGACGGGCTTGCCGACGATCTCGCGGGCGGTGTAACCGGTCATGCGTTCGGCGCCCTCGTTCCAGTCCTGCACGAAGCCGTCGTGGTCGAGCATGCAGAGCGCATAGTCGACCGCGCCTTCGGCAAACAGGCGAAAGCGGCGCTCGCTCTGCTCCAGGCGCGACTGCGCCTCCCAGCGCGCCGTGATGTCCCGGGTAACCTTGGCATAGCCGAGCAGCTGTCCATCGGCATTGCGGATGGCATCGATGGCCACCATCGCGCGGAACCGGCTGCCGTCGCGCCGTACGCGCCAGGCCTCGCCGTTGTAACGCCCTTCGTTCGCGGCAATCGCAAGCACGCGATCCGGTAGACCGCGCGCGCGATCGTCCTCCGTATAGAACATCGAGAAGTGCCGCCCCAGCACCTGTTCGGCCGTATAGCCCTTGATGTGCTGCGCGCCGCTGTTCCAGCTGGCGATGCGGCCTTGCGGGTCCAGCATGTAGATCGCGTAGTCCACCACGGATTGCACGAGCAGCTCGAAGCGGTGCTCCATCACGTCCGTGCCGGACAGTTCAGGGGTGCATTCCACCGCAAGGATTGTGTGCGATGTTCGTTCTTCCATGATGCCTGTCACGACTCCCTGCGTGCGCGACCGCACGCTTCGCCGACCACCTCGAGCAGGGTGCGGCGGCCATAAGGCTTGGCGAGAAAACGCATGTCCTCGTCCAGCGGCGTGTCGGACCAGCCGAGGTCACCCGACACCACCACGAACGATGCGCGGCTGCCGCGCGCCTTGATTTCCTGAGCCAGTTCGATGCCGTTGCGGTCTTCGCGAAGGTTGACGTCGGTGAAAACGACATCGATATCCTCGCGCGCCTGGATGATGTTCAGCGCCTGCGACGAACTCTCCGCGGCGAGCACTTCATAACCTGCGTCTTCCAGCAAAAGACCCGTCGCCTCCCGCACGTCGGGATCGTCTTCAACCACCATCACCACGTTAACCACCATCACCACGTTCATCCGCACTGTCTCCGCGCCACACATACGACGTACGTCGCACACGGCGAGCAGCTGTCATTCGGAGCAGCTGCAGCTCCGGCATGGCCATGAATGGTTTGCCACTGGGCATACCAACACGTCCAATGGTTACACAAGATGAATTAAACGATGCAAGTCGAATTTTCGTCTTATTACACGAGTGGAATGTGATTTCGCTTCGTTTTTTTCACGCCACGCATACACGCATGGGACGAAACCTATACAAAGGTGCATCCATGTTCACGGTCTTCGACACGGAGAGACACATGGGTGCTGTATTGGTCGTGGATGACGAAGTCACGGTACTGGAGGCAACCACAGCCATGCTGACCGCCTCGGGCTACGACACCTACCCTGCGCGGTCGAGCGCCGACGCGATGCAGGCGCTTGCCCGTCATCCAGGCATCGACGTGGTCATCGCCGACGTTACGCTTGCCGGCGACGACAACGGCGTGCTGTTGGCGCGTCGACTGGCGCATTCGGCGTGGCCCGGTGCGCTTGTGCTCGTTTCAGGCGATTCGGAAGCCGGCCTGCATACGGAAGACCGCCCGCCGCGTTCGTTCTTTCTCGCCAAACCCTACAGCCGCCGGACGCTGCTGCACGCCATCGATCACGCGAGGCAGCTCGGCAAGCAGCCAGCGGCCACGCAAGGCAAACCGCGCCCGCCCGGCGCCCGGCCAGACAGCCATGACTCATGAGCGTTCTCCCGGCCCACAACCCGCCTCGGCGTCCTGCGCGGTATTCCTGCTCAACCGCAACGGGCGCGTATTGGCATGCAACGTCGAGGGCATCCTCGGCGGCGCTTTCCGCGCCGAAGAGCTGATCGGCCACGACTTCCTCTCGCTGTACATACCCGAAGGCGATAGCCGTACGCTGGTGCGCAACGCCCTGCACCAGGTACACATTGGCGGTCGCCATGTACTGCAGGACCTGCCGCTGAGGCGCCGCGGCGGCGACACGTTCCCCGCCACCGTCACCATCGACGCTTTGCGCACGCTCGACGGCAGGCCACGCGCGTTCGCCGTGATCATCTGCGACCGCAGCGATCGAAAAGAGGCGGAAGAACGCCTGCGCGAAAGCGAGCGGCGGTTCCGCCTGTTCGTCAACGGCGTATCCGATCACGCGATATGCATGCTGGACCCTGACGGCGTCATCCTCGACTGGAACCTGGGGGCGCAACGACTGACGCTGTTCCACACCGCGGAGGCCATCGGCAAGCACTACCGGATGTTTTTCCGCGAGATCGAGCGCATCGAGGAGCAACCCGAGCGGCTGATCGCGCACGCCGCACGACGCGGCCACGTCGAATACGAATGCGAGATCACCCGCCGCGACGCGACGCTGTTTCCGGCCTGCATGACGCTCGAATCGATACGCGACAGCGACGGACGCCAGCTCGGCTTTGCCTGCATCATCTGGGACGCCACCAAGCAACGGGTGATGGAGGGGCGCATCCACGATGCGCATGCCCAGGCGGCCCATTGGCAGAAGGTCGAGGCCATCGGCCAACTCACCGGCGGCATCGCGCACGACTTCAACAACAGTTTGCAGGGCATCATCAGCGCGCTGGAAATGGCCACGATCCATCTCGGTTGCGATCAGCCGAAGAACGCTCAGCACTACGTCACCATGGCGCTGGACGCCGCCACGCGTGCAGGCGATCTCACGCAACGCCTGCTGGGGCTGTCGCGCCGTCGCGCGCAACCGAGCCAACAGATCGCCCTTGCCCCGCTGCTCGGTTCCATCCAGGAAGTGCTCGGCCGCGTGCTCGGCGATTCGGTCACGCTGGACGTGCGGGTAGATCCCGACCTTCCGCCCGTGGCCTGCGACGGCAACCAGCTCGAAAGTGCGATCCTCAATCTCGCCATCAATGCCCGCGATGCCATCAACGGCAAAGGCGAACTCGTCCTGAGCGCACGGGCCCGGGCATCGGACCAGACGCGCGGCGTGTTCGCCAATGGGCGGCTGGCGCGCCGATACGTCGAAATCAGCGTCACCGACGACGGGCAAGGCATGGATGGAGACACGCTGCGCCGCGCCTGCGAACCCTTCTTCACCACGAAGGCGAAGGACCGGGGAACAGGACTGGGCCTGGCGATGGTCGCCGGCTTCGTCGCCCAGCATGGAGGTTCGATGGACATCCGCAGCGCCGTTGGCGCGGGCACGACCGTGTCGCTCTTTCTGCCCTGCGGCGAAGACACGACGTCGGCCGAACTGCCGCTGCAGGCCATCGAAAGCGACTCCGACATCGCCGGGCTCAGGGTGCTGGTAGTGGAAAACGACCACCCCGTGCGTACTTCCATCAGTGCGCGCCTGAGACAGCTGGGCTGCGAGGTGCACGAGGCCAGCGGCGGGCGCGAAGCGGTCTATCGGCTCGCGGAAAGCCCTTCGTGGGATCTGCTGCTCTCGGACATCGACCTGCCGGAACTCGACGGCTACGAACTTGCGCGCGAAGCTCGCCGCCAGTTTCCCAAGCTTCGCGTGATCCTGATGACGGGCTACGCGGACAGCGAACTCGTGGGTAGCGAGTTCTCCGATGGAAACACGCAAAGCCTGATCAAGCCGTTCGACATCGGCGCCCTGCTGACGAAGTTGCGTCTGCTGGTGGGCAGCGACGACTAGTCGTCTTTCCTGCCGTCCGTGAAGCGCTTGAGGTCGGCGACCAGCTCGCGATAGCGCTGTTGCCGACCGCTGGCATCGGGCGTACGCAGCACCGCCGAGGGATGCCACGTCGCCATGCCCCGTACGCCGCCGGGCAACGCCACCCATTCGCCATGCTGCGCCGTGAGTCTGAATCGGGTGCCGAACACCGCCTTCGATGCCATGGCGCCCAGCGCGAGGATGCGCGTGGGATGCACCTCCCTCAATTCGGCAGCCAGCCATTGCCGACAGATGGCCTGCTCGCGCGCGTTGGCGCGCTGATGCAGGCGACGCTTGCCGCGCGGTTCGAACTTGAAATGCTTCACGGCATTGGTCAGGTACAGCTCTTCACGCCGCAGCCCGGCTTCTTCCAGCGCGCGATCGAGCAGGTTTCCCGCCGGGCCGGTGAAGGGCTCACCCTGCTGGTCTTCCTGGTCGCCAGGTTGCTCGCCGATCAGCATCATGTCGGCAGCTGCCGGACCTTCGCCAAACACCGTCTGCGTCGCATGCTGCCACAGGGGACAGGCATGGCAGCTCTTTGCCTTTTTCCTTAGCGCCGTAAGCGAGCCTGTGGGCGCGGGCGTCGCGGGAAGCATCGCCAGCGGATAGATCCAATCGGTTCGGCGAACCGGCATCTTCGGCATCCTCCTTTTGCGGTCGCCACTGTCGCGATGTCGCCATGAAGCAGCCGAGACCGCGGCGTCAACAGGCCCGAGCATAACGAAGGCCAACCGCGGCGTGCCGTTCTTGACGCGTCTCCGACGTCGCAACGCCGAAGGTGAAACCGTCTCAGGTCACGACACGAGGTTCCTATGCTGATGTCATGGCTGATCACTGAAGACCCGTGGTGGACATATGCTTTGCGCGGCGCGCTGACCTATCTGGGCCTGCTCGTGCTCATGCGGCTCGCGGGCAAGCGCGCGTTCGGCGACCTGTCCGCCTTCGATGTGATCCTGCTGGCGCTCGCAGGCGGCACGTTGCGCACGGCGGTCATCGGTCACGACGCATCGATCACCAGCGCGTTCATCGGCGTGAGCAGCATGCTGGCGACCGACAAGGCGCTGGGTTGGCTGAGCGCGAGGTACAAGCGCGTCAATCGCGTGTTCGAGGGTTACCCCGTCGAGATTGTGCGCGACGGGCACCGCCTGCCCGATGCCCTGCGACGTGTGAACCTTCCCGACGCCGCGCTGGATCGCGCACTGCATTCGGCGGGCCGCGAAACCGAGGCGGACGTCGTGCTCGGCCGCCTTGAACCCAACGGCAAGATCACCTTCATCGTCCGCAAGTAGCGGCACGTCGTTCGATGCGCGCAACGCGCTCAACCCGTGGGCCCGCCCATCACGGGCAGGATCGCGCCGGAGATGTAGCTTGCGCAGCTGGGCGCGGCCAGAAACACATACGCGGGCGCCACCTCTTCCGGCTGCGCCGGCCGCCCCATCGGGTTCGACGCGCCGAAACTCTTCACCTGCTCCGCGTTGCGATCGGCAGGATTGAGCGGCGTCCATACCGGACCCGGCGCCACGGCGTTCACGCGGATGCCGCGCTCTACGAGGTTTGAGGCGAGCGAGCGCGTGAAGGCATGGATGGCGCCCTTGGTCGCCGAATAATCCAGCAGCTTCGGGTTGCCGAAGAAACCGGTCTCCGAACCGGTATTGATGATGCTGCCGCCCTTGCCCAGGTAGGGAACCACGGCGCGCGCCATGTGGAAGTAACCGTAGATATTGGTGCGGATGGTGAGATCGAGATGTTCCTCGGTCAGCGCTTCCAGCGTGTCCGAATGCTCCTGGAAGGCAGCGTTGTTCACCAGGATGTTGAGGTGGCCAAAGTGTTCGACCGTCTGCGCCACGGCGTCGTCGCAGAACATCGCATCGCTCACGTCACCAGAGATAACCAGGCATTCGCGGCCCTCCGCCTCCACTGCCTGCCGGGTGGTCTCGGCGTCGTCGTGTTCGTTGAGGTAGACGATCGCCACATTGGCGCCTTCGCGCGCGAACAGCACGGCAACGGCCCTACCGATGCCCGAGTCGCCGCCAGTGACGAGGGCGACCATGTCCTCGAGCTTGCCGCTGCCTACGTATTCGGGAGCTTTGAATTGCGGCCTGGGCCGCAACTTCGCTTCCTTGCCCGGCTTTTCCTGGTGTTGGGCCGGCAGCGGATTGGTCGGATGGCGACGCGCACCCGCCTGCTTCGGCTTCCTGGTCGAGCCCGATGCCTTGGCCGGCTTGGAGCGTTCCTCGCTCTCGACCTGTCGTTGCACGCTCTTGTGCTTGCTGGCCGTCGCCTTGGTCTGTTTCGTCGCGCGTTTTGTCGTGGTCGCCATGATCCGAGCCCATCCGCATTCGATGATGCCGATGCTGCGAACAGCGCGGTTGATGTCGCGTCAAATCGATGCGCCTCTTACGTGTCGATGCGTCTCGCATCGAAGGAGAGGTTCATCCACTTCAGTTGCGCATTGACATCGACCGAACGATGCACTGACACGCGTTGCGAATAATCGAAACCCTGCCTGGTGAAGGGCGCGACGGCAGACGCATGGTTTAGGTTCCTTCGCCGTTTTCTGGAGTCAATGACAATGGCCAACGAACACAGCAAGCGCGGTTTTGCATCCATGGATCCCGACAAGCAGCATGAGATTGCTTCGAAGGGTGGCAAGGCCGGCGGCGGCGATCATGCATCTCACGAGCAGCATGTGCAGGCCGGCAAGAAGGGCGGCGGCGATCATGCTTCGCATGAGCAGCACGTCCGGGCTGGCAAGCAGAGCCACAAGAACAGCTGACGCCACTACATGCCGCGGCACCGCCGCGGCATGCCTTATCGCTACGGCATCGCCGCGGCGGGCGTGGAGCCACCGGCACTGTGGGTCGTACCGACGCGTACATGCCCACGCGCCCCCAGCAACATTTCCTCCAGCCACTTCGCCAGCAGGGATGAATACGCCTGGCGATCGCGCTCGGAACTCAACGCGTGATCGGCGCCACGGATGAGGCGGTACGTGAGCGACGACGCCCGCGTGAACGACTCGCGATAGCTGGCCAGCACTGGCGCAGGCACGATGCGATCGTGCTCGGACTCCACCAGCAGCACGTCGCCATCGAAGGCGCTGCAGGCGCGCAGGACCTCGTTGTCGCCTGGCCCGTGGCGCTCACGCCGATAGTCGGCCAGCTGCTGCAAGGTGGCGAGCTCCCTCTTGGGAACCTCCCAGTTCTCGTCGCGATACAACGCCGGTGCACGCAAACCCAGCCAGCGCACCGGACGGTGACGCGTGAGCAAGGCAGCCAGGTAGCCGCCATAGCTGCTGCCGATCACCGCCACCCGCGACGCGTCCACCGTCGGATGATCCAGCAGGAAATCATAGGCAGCGAGCACATCGGCGAGGTTGTCCGCGCGCGTGACCACATCCCGCAGGCGACGCGTGGCGACATGGCCCGACAGGTCGAAGGTGAGGCACACGCACCCGAGCGCCGCGAGATCCTTCGCGCCGGCACGATATTGTTCCTGGCTGCCGCCCCAGCCGTGCACCATGAGCACGCCCGGCATGCTTGGACGTGGCGACACCAGCGTGCCTGCAAGTTCGCCGCCCCGCACCGACACATGGACGACATCGTCCTGCACGCTCATCACGCTTGCACCTCGACGTAGGTGAGTGTCGGCGCGTCGCCGGTGTCGTTCGTGGCGCGATAGACGACCTCCGCCCCTTCCGGCGCGACGGCATCCGCCTCGTAGCACTCCACGTACGCTGTTTCCACGCGCTGCCGCTTGCCGTTCGACAGGACTTCCGCCGCGATGATCTCCGCCGGGCTCGCGCCGCCGATGCGCCAGGATTGTTCGAGCACACCCGAATGCCAGTTACCCTGCGCATCGAAGCCCTGGATGACGTCGTAGTTCGCGCGCGAGATCACCAGCTCGGGGAATGCCTCGAACATGGCGTCGTGGTACGCACTTGCCTGCTCGACCGCCAAGCGCTCGCGCGGCTCACCCAAGGTCTCCAGCAGCATCGACAGGCTGCCGCGGATGCAGCACAAACGGCTGCCGCCGTAACGCGATGCGCCGTGGCGATCGCGTGCTTCGCGCTGATAGCCCAGGTAGGAAAGACTCAAGGTCGGCAGGATCACATGTCCCACGCTGAGCGTGACAGGCCGGCGCAGATCGCGCTCGACCACGACGCCGGCTTCGATGCCTGCAGCAAGGGCCGCCTCGCCTTCGAGCAGAATCTTCAACGATGCGAGGTCAGGCACCACCCACTGCTGTCCGCCACCCCTGCCCTCCGCGAGTTTCAGGCGCACTGCCCCTTCGCCCAGCAACCTGCCAGCCGCCTCGTGCAGGTCGCTGACACTGAATGCGCCCCAGCCCGGCACGACCAGGCCGGAGAGACGATGCGGATGCTGGTGACGCCATCCCTTGGGCGCCGACGCGTGCATGGCTACCAGCGGATGACTGACCAGCTTGGTGCCGACGAACGGAAACGGCACGATGCCGCCGAAGAACTGATCGACCCATTGGATGCCAAGCGCGTACGCCTGTTCGACACTCAAGGTGTCCGATGGCACCACGTAGGTACCGTCGCGCACGAGATGACAGGCGAGCCTGGCGACCACCCAGTGATGCGCGGCGAGCTCATGCCCAGCCAGCTGCCGCCCTTCGACCGGCACATAGACGGGACCGCCGACGGAGGCGCCGATCACCTCGGCATCCCCACGCCGAGGCTGATGCACGTTGCTGGCACGATGCCGGCCACCGTACATCGTGCGTCACGGCTGCCCGCGCCCACCCGAGGCACCGAAGACCTGCCCCGTGATGTAGCTGGCCTCCGCCGACGCCAGCAGCACATAGATCGGTGCAAGCTCGGCCGGCTGGCCCGGGCGCTCGAAGACAGTGTCGGCGCCGAAGTTGCGCAGCTTCTTCTGCGTCTGCCCGCCCGTGACCTGCAACGGCGTCCAGAACGGCCCCGGCGCCACCGCGTTCACGCGGATACCCTTGTGGCTCATCTGCTTGGCGAGGCTCTTGGTGAACGCCACGATGGCCGCCTTGGTCATCGAGTAGTCGAGCAGGTTTTCGCCTGGGTCGTAGGCATTCACTGAGGCCGTGGAGACGATGGCGCCGCCGGAGGCCATCGAGGCGACCACTTCGCGCGTGATCCAGAACATCGCGTAGAGGTTGGTCTTGAGCGTCCAGTCGAACTGCTCCGAGGGGATCTGCTCGATGGAGTCGTGGCTCTGCTGCCTCGCGGCGTTGTTGACCAGGATGTCGATGCCGCCGAGTTGCTCTCGCGCCTTCTGCACCATGCTGCGGCAGAAGGCTTCGTCGCGGATGTCGCCCGGTACCGTCACCGCCTTGCGTCCTGCCTTCTGGATGAGCTGCACGACCTCTTGCGCGTCCGGTTCTTCCTGCGGCAGGTAACTGATGGCGACGTCGGCGCCTTCGCGCGCATAGGCAATCGCGGCCGCACGCCCGATGCCCGAATCGCCGCCGGTGATCAACGCCTTGCGGCCGGTGAGGCGACCGCTGCCGCGATAGCTTGTCTCGCCGTGGTCCGGCCGCGGGTGCATCCTGCTGGCCAGTCCAGGCCAGGGTTGCGATTGTTCGTCGAATGGCGGGTGCGGATAGTTCGGCGACGCGTTGGCGCCGCTGCGTTGCTCACCCACGGCTGCATCGAAACCCACTGTCCAGCCCGGATAGGCAAGCGACGCCGCGACGCCCAGCGACGCTTGTTGCACGAGACGCCTGCGCGCCTGGGAAACCGGGTCGTGCATGGAATCACCTCTATTCTCCGGATGTGCCCGATGCCCAGCGCCGCGCGTTCGCGGGCGGCACGCTCTTCAACCATTGATGCGGGGAAAGGCCATACCTCGCCAGGATGGCTTCGATCGCCGTACGTACCCATGCCTGGTCGCTTTCGCTTGCACTCAGCAGCACATCGCACGCGAGGCCCGAAAGCTCCGTCACGAATGCCGTAGTGCCCGCGTAATGGCGATGCAGCGTTGCCGCGTCCACCTCCAACCGAACCAAGTCCCGTTTCAAATGCGCCACTGTCCTGTTCATGACTACGGAGACTAGAGTCAGGTTGATCAACGACCCGGCAAATTTGCATCGTGATTTCGCTTACCGATCCCTGAAGCAGCGCGGTGCGCATTGACACGAATCTGACGATGCATTGAGTGAAGTCGCTGCCACAGTCACTCAGGGAGCGCCCCATGAATCGCCGCACCGAAGAAGACAAGGCCAAGCCACGACGCCCCGCTGGCACCTCCGGCTATCCCGAGCCGCAGCCGACGCCGCGGCACAAGGACAAATCGCTGCCAGACGCGAATTCGCCACATGAACCGCAGAACAACCCGCGCCAGAAGCCGATGCCTTCGCCGTGAACACGGTCAGGCGGCAAGCACGTCGATCACGGCGCTGGCGAACGCGGGAATATCGTCGGGCTTTCGACTGGTGATGAGCTGGCCGTCGGCGACGACTTCTTCGTCGACCCACTGCGCACCGGCATTCTCCAGGTCCTTTTTCAACGATGGCCACGAGGTCATCCTGCGCCCCTTCACCAGTCCCGCATCGATCAACGTCCACGGGCCGTGGCAGATCGCGGCGATCGGCTTCTTCATCTTGGAAAACGACTGCACGAAGCTGATAGCTTCGGGAATCTGCCGCAGCTTGTCCGGATTCATTACGCCGCCGGGCAATACCAGCGCGTCGAACTCTTCCGCGTGAGCCTTCTCCAGCGGCTGGTCGACCTTGACCTTGTCGCCCCAGTTCTTGAGGTTCCAGCCGGTGATTTCCGCGCGATCGCCGGGTGCGATCACGGTCACCTCTGCGCCCGCCTGTTCCAGCAGACGCTTGGGCTCGGTGAGCTCGGATTGTTCGAATCCATCCGTGGCGAGCATCGCCACCTTGCGACCATTGAGTTGCGACTGCGCCATGACTTTCACTCCGATCGAGGACCAGGCCGCATGATGAGGCGATCGATATGCCGATCGCGTCGCGTGCGCGTCGGCGGTTCGTGAGTGACACCAAAGTTCGCGGATGGCGTTCGCATCACGCGATGTGCAGACGACGAATGGCCGCCCGAAATGGACGGCCATGCCTCGGCGCTCGCAGATGCTAGATGCGTCCCATCACCGCGAGAATGATCAGGATGATGAGGATCAGTCCGAGACCGCCGCTGGGCCAGTAGCCCCATGAACGGCTGTACGGCCATGCGGGAATAGCACCGATGAGCAACAGGACAAGAATGATCAGAAGTATGGTCGACATATCAGCTCCTCTGCCTCAGGCGCGCCCGACTCGTTTTCGACGTCGCGTGATTCTCGTCTCATATCGAGCGACATTCGATCTGGCAGAAGCACCATCGCATCCGTAGACGAAAGCAGGTGTACCCGTCGCATCAACGGACTCGTCCACAACGACCACGATCCGTAAGGGCTGCGCGAACACGATCCTCGCGCGCACTTTCAAGCGCGGAGCGTGGCGGCCCGAGTTGAAACCTATCCCTGCCCGTGCGGCGGGCGCGATCGCAATGGATCCAGCAGCGACTTCAGGCCGTTGTGGTCGAGTTCGAGCGAAAGCGCCAGCAGTCTTCCCAGGTCTCCCGGCGGAAACCCCTTGCGTGCGAACCATGCGAGGTAGGCGCCGGGAAGATCGGCGATCAGCCGCCCCTTGTACTTGCCGTACGGCATGGCGACGGTCACCAGTCGCTGCAGGTCTTCGGGCTTCATTTGGCGAACAGCTTGGATCGATCCGCGAAGGCCTTGAACTCCAGCGCGTTGCCGCAGGGATCGCACAGGAACATGGTGGCCTGCTCGCCGGGTTGACCCTTGAAGCGGACATGCGGCGCCACGATGAAACGCACGCCCGCCGCCTGCAGCCGATCCGCCAATGCGTGCCAGTCGGCCATCGACAACACCACGCCGAAGTGACGTACCGGCACGTCATCGCCATCCACGTCGTGCGCGGCCGCGGCCCGCGTCTCCTCAGGCGCAAGGTGGGCCACGATCTGATGACCGTAGAAATTGAAATCCACCCAGCTGTCGCTGGACCGGCCTTCCGGGCAACCGAGCAGGTCCCCGTAGAAGGCGCGCGCCTTGTCCAGGGAGGTCACGGGAAACGCAAGGTGGAACGGCGACAGATCGTGCATGGACGAAGCCCGGTGGCGATGGCATCCGCTTTAATACCATCCGGACGCTGCTTTACAAGCCCGGGCGCACCAGGGACGCGACGAAAAGATCGCGTCAGCCGGATCCACGCTTGCGCGTGGACTTCTTCGCCGTCGTTTTCCTTGCGCTCTTGCGAGGTGCCTTCCGCCGGGTCGGCTTTTCTTTGTCCTCGCCGCCGCCCTTGGCGGGCGTGCGGCGCTTGGACTTGAGGCTCCGCTGGAGCAGCGCCATGAAGTCGACCACGTTGGTCGCGGCGTTTTCGGGTGCGGTCTCCTCTTCGGGCGTCACCACCACTCCCTTGGACTTCATGCGCTTCTCGATGACCTTGCGCAGGCGATCGCGGAATTCGTCGCGGAACGCATCGGGCTGCCATTCGTCGCTCATCGACTCGATGAGCTGCTGCGCCATGTCGATCTCCTTCGGCGAGACCCGGTAGTCCGCCGGCTTGCCTTCGGGTATCGAGTATTCGCCCGCGTCAACGAGTTCCTGCGGATAGCGCAGCAGCATCAACAAGAGGCTGTCGCCCTTGGGCATCACGGCCGACAGGTATTCGCGTGTGCGTATCACCACGCGCGCGATGCCGATCTTTCCCGTACGCTTGAGCGTCTCGCGCAGCAGCACATAACCTTTCTCGGCCTTCTTGCCGGGCACGAGGTAGTACGGCTTTTCGAAGTATTCCGCGCCGATGGCGCCGGCATCGACGAAGGCTTCCACCTCCACCGCCTCCCTGCCCTCCGGCGACGCCGAGCGGATGTCTTCCGGCTGCAGCACCACATAGCTTCCCTTCTTGTACTCGAAGGCTTTCACCACGTCCTTCCACGGAACCTCTTCGCCGGTTTCCGCATTGACCCTTTCATAGCGCACGGGCGTATTGCTGCGGCTGTCCAGCATGCGGAAATGCAGATCCACGCTCCGTTCCGCGGGCATGAGCGAAACGGGGACATTGAGAAGACCGAACGACAAGGTTCCGGTCCATATGGGGCGGGCCATGACCATGCTCCATCGACGGGCTGATGAAGCATGGAACCGCTGCGCGCGTGAACCACCTGTGATACGGCGCATGACGAGCAACGCAGGGTAAGCGCGCCATGAACGAACGCGCACCTCTTACGCCCGCGTCACACGCCGATAGCGACGGATGGCCAACCATGAATGGCCCGTAACACGGAGCCGCATCATGACCGACCTAGTCATCGCCCAGTTCGAGACCCAGTTCGCCGCCACGTCCGCGCTGGAGAAACTGTTGTCGCGCGGCATGCGGCGCGATCGCGGCGTGGTGTGTTCCAGCGAGAGCGTGGGCGGATCGTCGGCGAGTTCAAGCGCACCGACCACCGTGGTCTCGCGCTTCAGCCACCACGCCACCCCTCGCAACGAAATCCGCGCACCCGCGGAACCGACCGATCCTGCAAGCTTCGCCCATGCCACGCTGACGGTCGAGCTCGCCGGACCGGTGGCACTCGAGGACATCATGCAGATCATGAAGAGGTCGGGTGCCTGCGGCGTGCACTTCCTGATCAACCAGCGACTCGACCGGGAAGACTCGCAGTGGTTTCCCGAGGTCGAATACGGATCGCCCGGCGACGTAGCCAGGGCGGTCGACGCGTCCCGTTAACTCGTGCATCGAAGAATATCGCTGCGCGCCGTGAACGCGCGGCGCAGCGGGGAGAGGCTCAGGTTTTTCCGGACGGGCAAGGCGCGGTCGACCCACGCACCACCAGGTCGGCCGACAGCACGCGCTTGCGCGGCGGCACGTCCGGATCGTTGAGCAGTTCGATGAGCATGCTCATCGCCTCCCGGCCCAGCGCGTTCTTGGGCTGCGCGACGGTGGTCAGCGCCGGGGTCATGTAGCGGGAAAAGCGGATGTCGTCGAACCCGACCACCGATACGTCCTGCGGCACGCGCAGCCCGCGCGAGGCGAGCGCACGCATGGCGCCGATCGCCATCTCATCGTTCGAGCAGAACACCGCCGTGAACGACTGCCCTTGCGAAAGCAGCAGCTCGATCGCCCGTTCGCCCGCTTCGATGGAAAAGTCGCCCACGGCCGTCAGCGCCGGATTGCAGGGCAGCTTCGCCGCGTCCAGAGCCAGCCGATAACCCTGCTCGCGATCGATGCAGATGGGGCTTGCCGGCGGCCCCGCGATGAAGGCGATGTCGCGATGCCCCAGCATCACCAGATAGTCGACCGCGGCTCGCGCGCCCGCCACGTTGTCGACGTAGACGCTGGAGATCTGCTGATCCTTGACGTACTCGCAGGCGTTGACGACAGGCAGGCGTCCCTGCACGGGAATCGCAGGCACGCGATGGGACATGGTGATGATGCCATCGGCCTGCCTGGCGGCGACCATGTCCGCATAGGCCTGCTCGCGCACGAGGCTGCTCTGGGTTTCCCCCAGCAACACCGAATAGCCGTTCTCGTGCGCCACCTGTTCGATGCCGCGGATGACCTGCGAGAAGAACGGATTGGCGATGTCCGGCAGCAGGGCGACGATCAGGCGCGTGCGTGCGGTGCGCAGGTTGCGCGCCAACGCATTGGGCGTATAGCCCAGGCGCTTCACCACCTCCTGGATGTGCAGGCGCGTGGCTTCGCTGACGATCTCCGGCCGCTGCAGCGCACGCGACACCGTCGCCACCGATACGTTGGCGGCGGCGGCGATTTCCTTGACCGTCCTTACGCGGCCGGGCGCTGCCGCGGTACCCGCCGCTTCGCCCTTGCCGACTTGCCGCTTGCGCCTGGACCCATCCGCACTCACGCGTTCCGCCTCCTGTTTTGCTGCTGTGCTCCGGAACACTTTACCGGCGTTCGGCCCGCAGGCCTGCGGAGAATCGCCACGTATCCGGAGTCACCCCACTCTGCCGTTGTGCAGTGCAATGTAATGGATTACATGAAATCGTTGCGCGTGCATTTGGACATCTGCTACATACTTTAGCCACTTTCCGTCGTTTGTCGCGTTCAATGTTGTCGCGCCGGACCTGGATCGATCGCAAGAACCTAGCTTTCATGCGGATGTAATCGAATACATTTTTAGCGGCAACGACGTTTCGGAGGGGAAATGGCAGGCCAGCCCGCATCGACCGGCGCCAGGGCAGCGCCCAGTGCATCAAGCTTTTCCCTCCTTCGCATCACCGTCGGCCTTGCGCGCCGGAACCGTTGCACGGGGCTATCGCGCCGACGGGTGACGTCATGAAGAAGCTCGGCATGGGCCTGATCGGCCCCGGCTTCATCGCCGCCCATCATCTCGATGCCGTGCGCCGCCTGGGCGACGTGGACATTGCCGGCATTGCCGGCTCCAGCCCCGAATCCGCGAAGAAGCGGGCCCGCGAACTGGGCGTCGGACACGCGTACGCGAATTACCGCGAACTGCTGGCCGACCCCGCCGTGCAAGTGGTGCACAACACCACGCCCAATCACCTGCACAAGGAGGTCTCGCTCGCGGCCTTGCGCGCAGGCAAGCATGTGATCTCGGACAAGCCGCTCGCCGGAAGCGCCGAGGAGAGTCGCGAGCTGTTCGAAGCCGCGCGCGATGCCGGCGTGGCGCACGTGGTCACCTTCAATTATCGCGGCCATCCACTGGTGCAGCAGGCGCGCGCGATGGTGGCCAAGGGCAAGCTCGGCGCGCCCGTGTTCGTGCATGGCCGCTACCTGCAGGATTGGCTGACCGACGAGAACACCTATTCCTGGCGCCTCGATCCCAAGCTGGGCGGCGCCAGTTCCGCGCTCGGCGATATCGGCTCGCACTGGTGCGATCTCGCCGAGCACGTCACCGGATCACGCATCACGGCCGTGCTGGCCGACCTGCATACCGCAGTGCCTGTGCGCCATGCGCCCGCCGAATCGACCAAGGCGTTCGCCAAGTCGAAGTCCGCGAAGCGGCGCGAGGTAAAGATCACCAGCGAGGACATCGCCAGCGTATTGCTGCGTTTCGACAACGGCGCGCGCGGCTGCGTGATCGTCGGCCAGGTATTGCCTGGCCACAAGAACGATCTTCGCCTGGAAGTGAACGGCCGCCTCGCCTCCGTGGCGTGGCAGCAGGAAGCGCCCAACGAGCTTTGGATCGGTCATCACGCGCAGGGCAACACGCTGCAGGCGCGGGATCCGGCAACGCTCGATCCATCGGCGCGAAGCTATGCGCACCTGCCCGCTGGCCATCCGGAAGCCTGGAGCGATGCGTTTCGCAATCTCATCGCGGACGCCTACGCGTGGATTCGCAACGGCGGCGTGGCCGAAAAGAAACCGCCCGCATTGCCGACCTTCGCCGATGGCTACCGCAACAGCCTGGTGATCGACGCGATGCTCAAGAGCCACGCCGCGGGAGGCGTCTGGCAAAACGTGGAAGATCCATTCGGGCCGCAACGCAAAAAGGGGAAACGGGGATGAAGTGGCGCCTTCGGTTGATGATGCTGTTCGAGTACGCGATCTGGGGCGCCTGGTACGTCACGGTCGGCACCTGGCTGGGCAAGACCCTGCACTTCAGCGGCCAGGAAATCGGCGCGGTGGCCGGCACTACGGCGATCGGCGCGATGATCTCGCCGCTGTTCGTCGGCCTGATGGCTGACCGCCTGTTCGACACGCGGCGCGTGCTCGCCGCGCTGCACATCATCGGCGCCGTGCTGCTGGTGGTCGCCGCGCAGCAGAGCACGTTCGCGCTGGTGTATGCGGCACTGCTTGCCTACAGCCTCTGCTACATGCCGACGCTGGCGCTCACCACCTCGCTCGCCATGCGACACATCACCGACCCGCGCGAGGAGTTCGGCGCGATCCGCGTGTTCGGCACCATCGGCTGGATCGTCGTGGGCCTCATCGTTGGCGCCTGGGGGGTGGAAGCGACCGCGTCGCCGTTGCATCTCGCGGCCGGCCTCTCGGTCGTGATGACCATTTACTGCCTCACCCTGCCCTCGACGCCGCCGCTCGCGCGCAACCAGCGCTTTGAACTGCGCCACGCATTGCCGCTGGAGTCACTGCACCTGCTGCGCGACCGCTCGATGGCGGTGTTCGCACTGGCTTCTTTCCTGATCTGCATCCCGCTGCAGTTCTATTACGCCTTCACCAACCTGTTCCTCAACGAGGTGGGCGTGGTCAACGCCGCGGGCAAGATGACCGGCGGTCAGATGTCGGAAATCCTGTGCATGCTGCTCATCCCCTGGTTCTTCCGGCGACTGGGCGTGAAGTACATGCTCGCCGTGGGCATGCTGGCGTGGGTGCTGCGCTATGCCATGTTCGCCTTCGGCGGCACCGGCGAGCTGATGTGGATGCTGTGGCTGGGCATCGTGCTGCACGGCATCTGCTTCGACTTCTTCTTCGTCGTCGGCCAGATCTACATCGATCGCGAAGCGCCACCAGCCCTGCGCGCCGCCACGCAAGGCTTGATCACCTTCCTCACCTACGGCCTGGGCATGTTCGTCGGCTCGTGGCTGTCCGGCGTGGTGGTGGACACCTACGCCAAGACCGGTGCCGAAGGTATCGCCACGCATGACTGGCACGCGATCTGGCTGATCGCCGGTGGCTGCGCCGCCTTCGTGCTCGTGCTGTTCGTGCTGATGTTCAAGGATCGACGGGAAGCTTCGGCCGCCCCGGTCACTACTACCGCCTGACTCCCCCACCCACCTGGCCCTCCAGGAGAATGTTTTCATGATGAACCGCAGGCAGTTTCTCGCTCGATCCGCCATGCTTGGTGGCGCGGCGTGGCTTGCCGCCAGCGCCCCCGGCAAGCTGCTCGCTGCCGCGACGCAGGGCAAGCCGCTCGGCATCCAGCTCTACATGGTGCTGAAGGCCTATCAGGACGACCCGATGGGCACGCTCAAGACGCTCAAGTCCATCGGCTATGGCGAGATCGAGGCCATCGTCACCTCCACCGCCAAGACGCTGCGTGACCAGCTGAACGAAGCCGGCCTCGCCTGCCCGAGCATGCATTTCGACAGCCTCGGCGTCGAGCCCGGCATCGAAGCCGCGCATACGCTGGGCACGCAGTACTTCGTCAGCAGCATGCTGCCGTCGGTCATGGAAAAGATGAACGGTGGCAAGAAGGCCACCTATTCGCGCGACGATGCCAAGCGCACCGCCGAATTCGCCAACCAGATCGGCGAGAAGGCCAAGCAGGCCGGGCTGCAGTACGCGTACCACAACCATCACCTCGAGTTTACCGACGTGGGCCAGGGACAGACGTTCTATGACGTACTGCTCAAGGAAACCGATCCGACCCTCGTCAAGTTCGAACTCGACTGCGGCTGGGTGCATGCGGGCGGCAAGAACCCGGCCGAGATCTTCAAGGCGAACCCGGGCCGCATTCCACTCATGCACGCCAAGGATTTCCTGCCCTCTTCCAAGCCCGACGATTATCCCGGTGCGGAACTGGGCCATGGCACGGTGGACTACAAGCCGATCATGGCCGCCGCAGACAAGGCTGGGCTGAAGCACTGCTTCGTCGAGCAGGAAGGTCCGTTCTCGCGCATGAGCCAGCTCGACGCCGCGCGCGTCGACTTTGCCTACTTGCGTCCGCTGCGCTGAGTCAGCGCCTCCACTATCCGATCGCTTGTTTCAAGGGGCCATGATGGACAAGAACACGTACGACGCCATTGTTGTCGGTACCGGCGTCAGCGGTGGCTGGGCAGCCAAGGAGCTTACGGAGAAAGGACTGAAGACCCTGGTGCTGGACCGTGGCCGCATGGTCAAGCACGGCGAGTACCCGACGGCGACGATGGCGCCGTGGGAGTTGCCGTACGCCAACGAGCCGACGCAGGAAGACGTGCGCAGGCATCCGATCCACACGCGCCCCTCGTTCTACGGCATCACGCAGGCGACCAAGCACTGGTTCGTCGATGACCTCGACAATCCGTACGAGGAAACCAAGCCGTTCGACTGGTTTCGCGGTTATCACGTGGGCGGTCGCTCGTTGATGTGGGGGCGCCAGAGCTATCGCTTCAGCGACATCGATTTCGAAGCGAACGGCAAGGAAGGCGTCGGCGTCGACTGGCCCATCCGCTACGCCGACATCGCACCCTGGTACGACTACGTCGAAAACTTCATCGGCGTGAGCGGCGCCACCGATCACCTCGCGCAGCTGCCGGACGGCCAGTTCCTGCCGCCGATGGAACTCAACTGCGTGGAGAAGGAGTTCGGCGGCCGGCTCGCCGACAAGTTCAACCGCAAACTGATCATCGGCCGCACGGCCAACCTTTCCGGACCGCTCAAGCACGACCAGAGCCCTCAGCGCGCGACCTGCCAGTACCGCAACCAGTGCATGCGCGGCTGCCCGTTCGGCGCCTACTTCAGCAGCAATTCCTCGACGCTGCCGTCGGCCGAGCGCACCGGCAACATGACGATCGTGCCCAACGCCATCGTCTACGAGATGATCTACGACAACGCGAAGGGCAAGGCGACCGGCGTGCGCGTGCTGGATGCCGAAACCGGCCATCAGACCGAATACTTCGCGCGCGTGATCTTCCTGTGCGCATCGACGTTCGGCACCACGCACATCCTGCTCAACTCCACGTCGACCCGCTTCCCCAATGGCTTCGGCAACGACAGCGGCGAGGTGGGCCACAACGTGATGGATCATCTGTTCGGCACCGGCGCGTCGGCCAGCGTGGACGGTCACGAGGATCGCTACTACAGCGGCCGCCGTCCCAATGGCTTCTATATTCCGCGCTACCGCAACATCGGTTCGGACAAGCGCTCCTACCTGCGCGGCTTCGGCTACCAGGGCAGCGCGAGCCGTCGCAACTGGTCGCGACTCGTGGACGAGAACCTCATCGGTGACGACCTCAAGCGCGCCGCGGAAGAGCCCGGCCCGTGGACGCTATCGATGGGTGGTTTCGGCGAGATGCTGCCGTCGCACCAGAACTTCGTGTCACTGGATCGCAATCGCAAGGACAAGTACGGCCTGCCGGTGTTGAACTTCGACGTCACGCATCGCGAGAACGAACGCCTGATGGCCAAGGAGATCGTCAGCGACGCCGTCGAGATGCTGACCGCCGCCGGCTACAAGGACGTGCAGCCGTATCACGTCGATGCGAATGTCGGCGCCGCCATCCACGAAATGGGTACCGCGCGCATGGGTCGCGATCCCAAGACCTCGGTGCTCAATTCGTGGAACCAGATGCACGCATCGAAGAACGTGTTCATCACCGACGGTTCGTGCATGGTTTCGTCCGCATGCCAGAACCCGTCGCTGACCTACATGGCCTTGACGGCACGCGCCGCCAGCCATGCGGTGGAAGAACTCAAGCGCGGAAACATCTGAGGATATCGCCATGAATCGTCGCGAATGGTTGAAGTGTGTTTCCGCGCTTGCCGTCGGCACGGTGGCGGCGCCTACGCTGCTGGCCGCCTTCGATGCGTACGCCGCCGCGCAGGTGCCCGGCACCAACCCGCAGTTCTTTACGCGCCCGCAGCTGGACCTGATCTCGTCGGTGGTCGACATCATCATTCCCCGCAGCGACACGCCCGGCGCGGTCGATGTGGGCGTGCCCCGCTTCATCGACGAGATGTTCGCCAACGTCTACGCCAAGGCCGACCAGGAGCGCTACATAAGCGCCCTGGCCGCGTTCGACAAGGCGGGCGGCAAGCCCTTCCTGCAGCTGAGCGAGGCACAACGCAAGGCGCTGGTGATGAAACTGCATGCCGAAGCCCTGGCCGATCCGAAAGACACGGCCACGGCCCTGGCGGCCTCTTCGGTGCTGATGAACAAGAAGCTCGCCATGATGGGTTTCTTCCTGTCACAGCCCGGCTGCACCGAAGTGCTGCAGTATTCGGCGGTGCCGGGCGCGTACCACGCCGACATACCGTTGGCGAAGGCCGGCAACGGCAGGGCCTGGGCGGTCGAAACGGTGCTGATGTTCTGACCCATGGCTTACCCGCACGAACCAGGTGATCACGCATGAAGACACTCAAGGGACCGGGCATTTTCCTTGCCCAGTACGCGGGAGACGCGGCGCCCTTCAACACGCTTCCCGATATCGCGCGATGGGCAGCGTCACTGGGCTTCGTCGGCTTGCAGATTCCCACCAACGACCGGCGCCTGTTCGATCTCGAACAGGCCGCCGCGAGCAAGACGTATTGCGACGACATCGCGGGCATGCTGGCCGAACACGGGTTGGCAGTGACCGAGTTGTCCACGCACCTGCAAGGCCAACTGGTGGCTTCGCATCCCGCCTACGATCGCCTGTTCGACGGCTTCGCTCCCGAGCATCTGCGCGGTGACGTGAAGGCGCGCCAGGCCTGGGCGGTGGAGCAGCTCAAGCTCGCGGCCACGGCAAGCCGGCATTTCGGCTTGACCGCGCATGCCACCTTTTCGGGCGCGCTGGCGTGGCATCTGTTCTATCCGTGGCCGCAGCGTCCGGCCGGACTGATCGAAGAAGCCTTTGCCGAGCTCGGCAGGCGCTGGCGACCGATCCTCGATGCCTTCGACGAGGCCGGCGTGGACGTGTGCTACGAACTTCATCCAGGCGAAGACCTGCACGATGGCGCCACCTTCGAGCGATTCCTCGATGCGGTGGATCACCACCCGCGCGCGAACATCCTCTACGACCCCAGCCACATGGTGTTGCAGCAGCTGGACTACCTGGCCTTCATCGACCTTTATCACGAGCGCATCCGCGCCTTCCATGTGAAGGATGCCGAATTCCGACCCAACGGCCGCGCCGGTGTCTATGGCGGTTACCAGAGCTGGATCGACCGGCCCGGACGCTTCCGTTCACTGGGCGACGGGCAGATCGACTTCACCGCGATCTTCAGCAAGATGGCGCAGTACGACTACCCGGGCTGGGCCGTGCTCGAATGGGAGTGCTGCCTGAAGGACCCGATCCAGGGCGCCACCGAAGGCGCGCGTTTCATCCGCGACCACATCATCAAGGTCACCGATCGCGCATTCGACGACTTCGCGGCCACGGGCGCCGACCAGGCGTTCAATCGCCAGGTCCTTGGGCTCGACTGAACCTTGCGCGCCATGCGACATCACATGCCGTTTCATCCATCCACCCGTCGACGCCCGAGGAACGCCTAGGCCATGTCCACCGATTCGCGCGGCATTTCCCGTCGCACCGCCCTGGGCCGCATCGCCGCTGCCGCTGCTTTCGGCGCAACCTCGCTGATTGCCTCGGCGGAAACCACGCCCACGGCGAAGCTGCCGGCCAAGCTGCCAGCCGGGCGCCTCAAGCAATCGCTGAGTCGCTGGACGTCCAAGGAGCCGTTGCCGGAACTGTGCAAGCGCATCAAGTCGATGGGCTTCGCCGGCCTCGACCTGGTGCATACCGACGAATGGAATGTGGTGAACGACAGCGGCCTCGTCGTATCGATGGGTTATCCCACGCGTCGCGAGCCCTTCATCCAGACCGGCTTCAACGACCCAGCCAACCACGCGCTGCTGCTGAAGGAACTCGAGGCGACGATTCCGCTGGCGAAACGCGCCGGCGTCAAGAACCTGATCACCATGTTCGGCAATCGCAAGCCCGACATCGACACGCAACAGGCGATCGACAACTGCGTGGCCGGCCTCTCGAAAATCGCGCCCTACGCCGCGGAAAACGGCATCACGATCTGCGTCGAGCTGCTGAACAGCAAGGTCGACCACCACGGTTACCAGGGCGACAGCACCGCATTCGGCGCGGCGGTGATGAAAGGCATCGGCTCGCCCAACGTCAAGCTGCTGTACGACATCTACCACATGCAGATCATGGAGGGCGATGTCATCCGCACCATCCGCGACAACATCCAGTGGATAGGACATTTCCACACGGGTGGCGTGCCGGGTCGCCACGAGATCAACGGCACGCAGGAACTCAACTACCACGCCATCGCCGCGGCGATCGCCGACCTGCACTTCGACGGATTCATCGCGCACGAGTTCATGCCTACGCGAGCCGATCCGTTCGAATCCTTCGCGGAAGCCGTCGGCATCTGCACGGTTTGACCTGTCATCGGGGACACACATGAAACGACCACTCGCCGCCGCGCTGACCTTGTGCACGCTTGCCACGTCCTTTGCCTGGGCGCAGTCCACCACGCCATCGAATACGGCGGAGCCCACCGACCCCAAGGCCACCGAGCAATGGGAGCCCGTCCCCAGGATCGTCATGCCCGGCGCGCAGAACAACGCACCGCCGTCGGATGCCGTCGTGCTGTTCGACGGTCGCGACCTCAGCCAGTGGGAAGCGTCCAAGGACCACTCGCCCGCGCACTGGAAGGTGCACGACGGCGTGATGACGGTCGACAAGACCACCGGCAACATCCAGACCAAGCGGCACTTCAGGAATTACCAGCTGCACATGGAATGGCAGGTTCCCAAGGACATCAGCGGCGAAGGCCAGGCGCGCGGCAACAGCGGCCTGTTCCTCGCATCGACCGGGCCGGGCGACGAAGGCTACGAGGTGCAGATCCTCGACTCGTGGAAGAACACGACCTACGTCAACGGACAGGCCGCCAGCATCTACAAACAGGCAGCGCCACTGGTGAACGCCATGCGTCCGCCGGGCGAATGGCAGACCTACGACGTGGTGTGGACGGCGCCGGTGTTCGCGGCCGACGGATCACTGAAGTCGCCGGGCTACGTCACGCTGTTCCACAACGGCGTGCTCGTGCAGAACCACACCCAGCTCGCGGGCGAAACGTTCTATATCGGCAAGCCGAAGTACAAGCCCTACGACGAGGCCGCCATCAAGCTGCAGGCGCATGGCGACCACTCGCAGCCGCTCAGTTTCCGCAACATCTGGGTTCGCCCGCTGGATTGAACCAGGCTCATGCCGCCGTTACATCGGCGGCATTTTCTCGAAGGCCGGCATGGCCGGATTCGCCACGTCCCACAAAGGCCGGCGGATGGCATACGTCACCGCCTGCGGCTGGAAACGCTCCGGGTCGTCGAGACTCGCGGCGTGAACGGTGAAGAGACCCGGCATGGCAGCGAAGGTGAGATACACCGGCGAGCCGCAGCGCGGACAGAACGCATGCGTCTTGACGTTGCCGCTGTCGGCGACGATATCCCACGACGCCGCGTGCCCTTCCACCTTCACCTGCGATCGATCGGGAAACGTCAGATACGAACCGTGGCCGGTGCCGCTGCGCTGCTGGCAGTCGCGGCAATGGCAGACGTTCATGAAGATCGGTTCGCCAGCAATGTCGTAGCGCACGGCTCCGCAAGCGCAGCCGCCGGTATAGGCGTCACTCATGGGTATCTCCTGGGTTGAAGGCGCGGAGGTTCCGCGCTTGCGTCAATGACGCGTCGGCGGAACCTCTTCCCCGCCAACGAGCAGGTCGAGCCTTTCGACCACCTTGGTCCAGCCTTCGCTCATGTTGCGGTAGGCCGTGTCGTTCTTCGGCAACACGAAGCCGGAATGGACCAGCCGCAAACGCGTGCCCTGATCCACCTTCGTGAGGACCCACGTGACCACGGTTTCCAGCCGCGAGCCGTAGCCCTCGTTGCTTTCGTGACCACCTTTCCACGAATAGGCAAAGCGTTCGTTCGGCACCACTTCGAGGACTTCGCAATGGATCACGCCGTCCCACTCGCCTGCCGGCCGCGTGGTGAAGGTGAACCGCTTGCCGACGACGGCTTCGAAACCGTTTGGCGGCATCAGCCAGCGCGCGATCAGTGCGCCATCGGTCAGCGCCTTCCACAGGGCAGTAGGCGCATGCGGAAAGATTTCATCGACCACGATGTCACGGTGGTCCGCTATCACGGCGGCGTTGCTCATGGATCGATCTCCTTCATCAAGGCGCGCAGGGCATCGAAGCGTTCGCGCCAGAACACGCCGTATTCGCCCATCCAGTCGGCGAGCGGCGCCAGCCCGTCGGGCTGCGCCCGGTAGTAGACGTTGCGGCCTTCCGGACGCTCGGCGACCAGGCCGGCCTTCTTCAACGATTTCAGGTGCTGCGAAACGGCGCTCTGGGAAACGCCGCTGCCGCGGGTGAGGTCGGCGACGGAGATTTCCTCGGCGCCCGCGATCCGCTCGTACACCGACCGGCGCGTCGGGTCGGAAAGCGCACGCATCACATCGTTGAGGTTGGCGGCATCCATGGCAAAAGATTAGTATTCGCTTATTGATTAGTCAACACTTATGGCTTTGGACACCCGTCGCGCTACCAGCGAAGGCTCATCGCGCCTCGCCCGCGGCGAAAAGCCCTGCATCTCGCGATCGGCTCACGGTGGGTGTAGACTCATTTAATGAGAATGACTCGCATCCGCGCGCACTTGGTCGCCCTCCTGTTGTCCGGCCTGCTGGCCTTGCTGCCTTCCGTCCATGCTGCGGACGCCGCGGCGCCCGATGTCAGCCAGACCTGGCAGATGCTGGATTACCTCGCGGTCGACTACGCCGGCGCGGTGCGGCAGGGCCAGGTGGTCAGCGCGTCGGAATACGAGGAAATGCGCGAGTTCGCGCGCCACGCACGCGACAAGGTCGACGCGCTGCCCCCGTCGCCCGCCTCGCCTGCCTTGCGGACACAAGCAGACCAGCTGGTCGCACTCATCGATGGCAAGGCCACCGAAGCCGACGTGGCGCGCCAGGCGCATGCGCTGGCGAACGCGTTGCTGCAGGCGTATCCCGTGCCAACCGCACCTGCGCACGCCCCCGATCTCGCGCGCGGCGCTGCGGTTTATCAGACGCAATGCGCTGCGTGTCACGGCACCACCGGACGTGGCGACGGCCCCGCCGGCTTGCAGCTCTCGCCGCGTCCGATCGACTTCACCGACCTCACCCGCGCCGACCAGCGCAGCGTGCTTTCGCTCTATGAAGTGATCACCCAGGGCGTCGCCGATACGCCGATGGCGAGCTACAAGGCAACGCTTTCCGACGACGATCGCTGGGCACTCGCCTATTACGTCGGAACACTGGCCTACGCAGACGCATCCCAACGCGGCGCGCAGGCCTGGGAACAGGACGCCAGGGCGCGTGGCGCGATTGCCTCGCCCAGCGAACTGGCCCGCGCCCGTGTCAGCGAACTCTCCGAAACCGTCGGCGCCGATCAGGCACGCCTGATCATCGGCTATCTGCGCGCGCATCCCGATGCTGTCCACCAGGCGCTGGAGGGTGTTCCGTTGGCACGCGCACGCCTGTCGGCAAGCCTCGATGCCTATCGCCGCGGTTCCATCGACGAGGCGCAGCAACTCGCCTTGTCCGCTTATCTCGACGGCATCGAACCGGTCGAGGCACGGCTCGACGCACGCGACAGCGCCTTGCGCTCTCGCATCGAAACAGCGATGGGCGCCTATCGCACCGCGCTCGCCAAGACAGGTAACGAGGAGGCGGTTGCCAGCCAGGCGCACGCAGTCGACGGCATGCTCGAACAAGCGCATCAACTGTTGACGGCCGCCGCCGCGAGTCCCGCGGCGACATTCATCGGCGCACTGACCATCCTGGTGCGCGAAGGCCTGGAGGCCCTGCTGGTGGTGGTTGCCCTGCTCGCGTTCCTGCGCAAGGCGGATCGGCACGATGCGACGCGCTACGTGCATGCCGGCTGGACCCTGGCCCTGCTCGCCGGCGCCATCACCTGGGGCATCGCCAGCTATGCCATCAGCATCAGCGGCGCCAGTCGCGAGTTGACGGAAGGCCTGTCGTCGCTGTTCGCGGCGGCAGTGCTGCTCGGCGTCGGCTTGTGGATGCACCAGAAGAGCATCGGTGGCCGCTGGCAGTCCTATCTCAAGGCCAAGATGGCCACGGCGCTGGATCGCAAGTCCGCGTGGTTCGTGTTCGGACTCACCTTCATCTCGGTGTACCGCGAAGTCTTCGAGACGATCCTGTTCTACACGGCGCTATGGAACGAGGGCCAGGGCGCATGGCTGCTGGGCGGACTCGTTACGGGCGCCGTGTTGCTTGCGGGCATCGCGTGGCTGCTGTTGCGCAGCAGTCGCCGCCTGCCGCTCGGCACGTTCTTCTCGGTGAGTTCGGCCGTCATCGCCGTGCTTGCCGTGGTGCTCACCGGCAAGGGCGTCGCTGCCTTGCAGGAAGCGGGCTGGACCGCCGTCACTACGGCGCCCGCGCCCTCGATCGACTGGCTGGGCATCTATCCGACCTGGCAGTCGCTGCTGGCGCAGCTTGCCGTCACGCTGATGCTGGTCGGCGGCTTCGCCCTCAATCGCTGGCGCGCACGCACTGCCTGACGTACGCGAGCCACATCCCGCCACGGCGTGGCGGGATGCTTGATGGATCAGTGTGTCTGCGTCGTGCCAAGCCATTCGATCTCGGACAACGCCACGTCCTTGCTGCCCGCCGCATGCCAACGGTAATACGCATACTCGCCCGGCTCGGCCACGGCGAAGGCGCGTGTCTGGCGTCGCCAGGGGAAACGTTCATTGCGGCGGCGATCCACGGTCTTCCAATGCGTGCCGTCGGATGACGCTTCCAGCGTCCATTCGCGAGGATCGTTGCCCTCCTTCGCCGAAGAAGTGAGCGTATACATCGTCACGCGATGCGCCTCGTCGAAATGCACCTGCACGTTCGACGATTTGCCGTGCAGCGTCGCTTCGGTATCGGACGTGTTGTCGCTCAGCGCACGCGCTGCCTCCGGATTACCCTCGACGGTGACCGCGCCTTTCGCCGCATCCGCCAGATCGATCCACGGCGAAGGCGGATTCGATCCGCTGGTCAACGACGGCAGGCCTGCCTCGTCGCCCGCGCCCCAATGCGAAGGCTCGGGACCCATGTCGAACACCAGCTCGGCACCCTGCGCGAGGTCGGCATGGTCGAGCCAGCTGCGGTCGTACGGTTTGCCGTTCAACGTCACGCCCTGGATGTAGCGATTGCGATCGCTGACCTTCGGCGCGCGAATGTCGATCGTCTTGCCGTTTTCCAGATGGATCAGCATGCGGGGGAAATACGGCGCACCGATCGCGTAGGTCGGCGTACCCATGCGCAACGGATAGAAACCCGCCGCGCTGAACAGCCACCACCCGGACATCTCGCCGTTGTCCTCGTCGCCGGGATAGCCCTGTCCGATCTCATCGCCCACATAGAGACGGGACAACGCATCGCGCACCTTGTCCTGCGTCTTCCACGGCTGGCCGGCCAGGTCGTACATGTAGAGGATGTGGTGCGACGGCTGGTTGCTGTGGCCGTACTGGCCCATGCGCACGTCGCGCGCTTCCAGCATTTCGTGGATCACGTCGCCATAGGCGCCCACGTTGAAATCGTTGCCGGCGGCGAAGAACGCATCGAGCTTCTTGACCAGACCGTCGCGGCCGCCATAGAGGTTGGCGAGGCCACGCCCATCGTGGACACTGTCGAACGACATGTTCCAGGCATTGGTTTCGGTGTAATCGCCACCCCAGGCCTTGGGATCGAAATGTGCCGCGTCGGTGCGCCATCCACCGTCGGGCTTGCGTCCCACGAAGAACCCCAGCTCGGGATTGAAGAGGTTGGCGTAGCCCAGCGAGCGGCCGTGGAAATAGCGGGCATCGTCCGCGTAGTGGCTGGCGTAGGGATCGTTGCGGTCATGTGCGGCGGCGAGGCTCTGCGCGAGTTCGCCGACGCCGAAATCGTTGAGATAGCCGGCCATCGACCACGACAGCCCTTCGTCGGTGCTGTTGTCGACATAGCCGTGGAACACCGAGCGTTCGATGCCCTTGCGGCCGGCACCCGGCACCTCGCTTGGCACGGTCGCGTCCTTCAACGCCGCCTGGTAGAACGCGCGCACATCAAAGTTGCGCACGCCCTTGTTCCACGCATCGGCAAAAGCCACGTCGGCGCTGGTGCCCACCATGAGGTCGGCAAAACCGGGCGACGACCAGCGCGCGATCCAGCCGCCATCGCGATACTGCTGGACGAAGCCATCGATCATCTCGCCTGCACGTTCCGGCGTGAGCAGCACGTACGCCGGCCATGCCGTGCGATAGGTATCCCACAGGCCATTGTTGACGTAGGGCTTGCCGGCAAGCACCCGCGCACCCGTATGGGTAGGCGTGTCGGCACCTGCTTTCGCCGAGAACGGGCTGGCGTAGTGATAGTCCGGATGTTCCGCCGTACCCGTGTTCTCGAAGGCCTCGTTGGGATACAGGAACAGGCGATACAGGTTGGAATAGAGCTGGCGCTTGTCGGCAGCGCTGGCATCGGGCAATTCCACGCGACCCAACAGTTCATCCCAACGGGCCGCCGCGCGCGCCTGCACGCTGTCGAAGGTGTCGCCTGGCGCGATCTCCATCGCCAGGTTGCGCTTGGCCTGCTCGATGCTGATGAGTGACGTGGCGATGCGCATCGTCACCGTCTTCTCTTGCCGCGTGTCGAAGCCGTACCACGCAGCAACGTGGTCGCGCCCCTGCCCTTCAAGTCGACCGCTGTCCGTGACCGGACGGTCGAACGTCGCATAAAAAAACAACCGCGTCGCGCCAGTAGAGAGGCGACTGGCGACATCGGAATAGCCACTGATGCTCGAGTGGGGGGTATCGAGCACGACGCTTCCGTGATCGTCGCGGTTGTCAAAAACCAGCTGCGAGCGATCGCTCGCAAAGGTGAAGCTAAGCATGGCCGCGTGACTGGTGGGCGTCATCGCCGCCACGATGCCGTTGTCGAAACGAACCTGATAGAGATCCGCGCGCGCCGTCTCGTGATCGTGGGTGAACGGCAGCGCGCGCTGCGCACGATCCAGCGAAGGCGCACCGGTCGCGGCTGCCGCGGGCATCACCTGGAACGTCTGGCGGTCGCCCATCCACGGACTGGGCTCGTGGCTCAGCGCAAAAGCCTCGATACGCGGATGGTTGTTGGCATCGTTGCGCTCCTGGTACTGGTAGATCCAGTTGGAGCCCGCATTGGTGGTCGGCGTCCAGAAATTGAAACCATGCGGCGTGGCGACGGCGGGAAAGTTGTTGCCACGCGAGAACCGGCTGTTCGCGTTGCTGCCGCGCCGGGTTTCCACATAGGTGTGCGGCGCCATCGTCGCGTCGGCAACGGCTTCGTCGCCCAGGCGCAGATCATCGACATAACCGTGAAAGACCGCGCTGCCGGCCGGTGCGTCGGTCACCAGCTCGATCGCCTTTACGGTCTTGCCCGCCGCCATCTGGCCCACGTCGATATCAAGCGCGTTCCACTGGTTGTCGTGCAGCACGCGCGAAGCGCCCTGTGCCGAGGCGTTGGCGGCTATACGGTGCTGGTCCCGCGCGGCCGTTGCCGACAATCGCGAGCCGTCGTCGAACAGCAGGTCCACGGCGACATATTGCGCCGCGTCGCCGGGCCCCTTGTCCGGACGCACCGGGAAGATCACATAGGAGAGATGCGTGCGCGGCGTCACTGCCTGCTTGACCTTGAACAGCGCGATGCGGCGCGGCCCCGGCTTGCCGGTGGCCTCCGCGTCGTAACGCAAGGCATGCGTTCCAGTGAAGCCGACGTTCGCGGCGGCCGTGAGGACTTCCTCCTTGCCAGGCCCCTGTACGACCCGCGCCGACCAGCCGGCACCGCGCCCAGCCATGGGCGAAGCATCCGCTTGCTCGAAGGAGTTCGAAAATGGCTGGCTGGCCGCCGGCGTATCGGCGAAGGCGCAGGAGCACGCAAGCGTGACCATGGCCGCACACGCGGACTGCCTCCACCGATGCGTCGCCGCAGAATGCCTCGTCGATGCCTTGCTCATCACGTTCTCCCCTCGCCCTCTATCCTTGGATCAAAAGAAATGCCTTGGTGCAGTGTCTCAGCCGTGCGGCGGCGGAAACGACGGCGGAGCCTTCGACGGATCGGCGCCCCAATGCGGATTCGCCTGTGCACGTAGATCGAAATGCAGATGACCGCCCTCGGTGGCAAAACGTGCCGGCAACCAGGGACTGTCGTGCGTCTTGCCGTCCACCGTCAGCGCATGGACGAACAGCGTATCGGCCGATGCACCGGGCGCGTCGATGGTCACATCGCCGTTCGACCGATGCACCAACGCATGGGCAAACAGCGGGCTGCCGATCACCAGCTCCGCCCGGCCCGGAATCGCCGGATACAAGCCAAGCGCGGACCACACGTACCAGGAAGACATCTCGCCGAGATCGTCATTGCCCGGGATACCTTCAGGCGCGTTCTTCCACAGCGTGTTCACCACGATGCGCACCGCTTCCTGCGTCTTGTACGGCTGGCCCGCGAACGCATACAACCATGGCGCGCCGATCGATGGCTCGTTGTCCAGCTCCGCATGCAGCGGACCCGCGCCCGTCAGCGCCCAATGGCCCTGGTCGTCATGGAAGAAGCGATCCAGCCGCTCGACCGCCTTGGCGCGTCCACCCATGCGATCGAACAGCCCTTGCACATCGAATGGCACCATCCACAGATAGACGGAAGCACTGCCTTCGACGAAGCCATCCTCCGTATCGGGAGTGAAGGCTGGCCAGCTTCCATCGGCATTGCGATTCTGGATATAGCCAGCGCCAGGCGTCGCCTTGGGGTTGTAGAGGTTGCGCCAATAGCCGGCCCGCTCGAGGAAACGTTGCTCGCCCGCGCGATCGCCCGCACGAGCGGCCAGTTGGGAAAGTGCGAAATCCGCGGTGACGTCTTCAAGCGTCTCGGCCGCGCCGCCCCACGCATGCGACGTGGTGGCGATGTAATGCAGCGACAGCCATTGGTCGAGCGACGGGCGCTGCCCCACGCATTCCACATTGCAGCCGTCGTCGGAAAGATCATGCGCCGTCGGTTCCATGGCGGCCTTGGCCAGCGAGGCATACGCGCCACGCAGGTCGAACGCATGTCCGCCGAACGCATCGATCGCCGCGAGCGACGGCACCGCGGGATCGCCGCTCATCACGTGCGTGCCGCCGTTGTTGTGCGTCCAGCGATCCCACTCGCCGTTGTTCTGCTTTGCCTGGTTGTAGAGCGATTGCGCGATGTCGCTGCCCACGTCGGGATACAACCAGGTCAGCAGCTGAAGCTGCGAGCGGTAGACATCCCAACCGGAGAAGTTGGCGTACTGCTGGTGCTGCCCGCCGTCGACGCGATGCACCTGCTGGTCGAACCCGCGGTATTCGCCGTTGACGTCACTGAATACGTTGGGATGCATCAGCGAGTGATACAGCGCGGTGTAGAACGTGGTGCGCTGCTCGTCGCTGCCACCCTTGACGTCGATCTTCGACAACGCCTGGTTCCACGCTTCGTGCGCCTTGGCACGCACATGCGAGATGTCGGTGCCCGCAGGGATCTCCGCCTTCAGGTTGGCACGCGCGTTCGCCAGGCTCACGTAGGAGATGCCCACGCGCACGTGCACCGGTTTGCCGTCCGTACCAAAGCCCAGCCACACACCCGAACCCTTGCCGGTGCCGGGAAATCCCTTGTCGTCATAACCGGTGCCGCCGCTGGCCGTCGCCACCTTCGGCTTCAGGTCGCCGTCATGCCATGCGCCATGCTCGACGATGGGCTGGTCGAATTCGGCGACGAAGTAGAGCGTGTAATAGCTGCGCTGGTCGGCCTTGGCCAGGTAACCGCAGAAGTTGCCGCTGGTCACCGAACCGCTGACCTCACGCGATGACGCATCGATGGCCACGCTCGCGTCGCTGCTGCCCACTTCCGAATCCGAAGCGCGAATGAGCAGGTTGGCGTGTTGCCCGGCAGGAAACGCAAAACTCGCCGTGCCGCTGCGCATGGCGGCGGCCAGCTCGACCTGCACGCCATTGGCAAGGCGAACGCGGTAGTCACCCGCCCTGGCCTGCTCATCGGCGTGGGTGAAATCGCTCGCATAGACGCTGTCCGCGAGATCCGCCGACGGCGAACTCGTCACCGGCGATGTCACCGGCATGAAGGGAACATCGCCGCCTGCGCCACGGCAACCCGCGCCGGAAAGGTGCGTGAGGCTGAAGCCACGGATCCGCGTAGCGTCGTATTGATAGCCACTGGGCGAGGCGGTGCGCGTATGCGTGCCCTTGGTGTTCTCCGGGCTCCACTGCAGCATGCCGAACGGCATCACGACCCCGGGAAAGGTGTTGCCGCCATGACGACTGCCGATCAACGGGTTGACCTCATCGACCGGTTGCTTCGCTTCGCCGGCCGCCACCGCGCCCGCGAGCAGACACGCTGCGCCACCGGCCCATGCCAGGCTCGCGACGCGTCGAACGCGCCAACCCAAGGACAGCCCCTGCTTCATTCGCCCTCTCTCCATCGGCGAGCGTACCGGCCGATTTCCCGCGGTTAAATCGATCTAAACACAGCCGCCAAAAAAAGGCGATGCGTTTCTTTGCCCGGTCGGAATGCCGACCGATCATAGAAACGGATGCCTCGGGCAACTCTAACCCGTTTCCGCCGGATCATGCTTGCTGCGTTGCGCAAAACCTCGGCCGCCATCGCCAACCGCGATGGAAGACTCCCGGCACTCGGACCATCTGATGAAGGATCAGCGCAGTCCCGTCGAGGGAACGACCTGGCGCAATTCGATGACCTGCGCGGACTGATAACCATGCGGATGCATCGACTGCCATCGCCAGGCGTCGGCGCACATGCGCACCAGGTCGTGCTGCGCACGCCAGCCGAGCGCGTGCTCTGCACGCGAAGGATCGGCCCAGACTTCCGCGACATCGCCAGGGCGTCGATCGACGATCTCGTAAGGCACCCGGCAACCCGATACGTGCTCAAAAGCCTCGACCACCTCGAGCACGCTGTAGCCGCGACCCGTGCCCAGGTTGAGCACATGGCAACCACCGCGGCGCAGAAGCTCCAGGGCCTTGGCGTGCGCGTCGGCCAGGTCCATCACGTGGATGTAGTCGCGCACGCCTGTGCCGTCGCGCGTGGGATAGTCACCGCCGAACACATGCAATCGTTCCTGCAATCCTGCGGCGACCTGCGCGACGTAGGGCATCAGATTGGTGGGAACACCGCACGGATCCTCGCCCATCAAACCGCTGGGATGCGCACCCGCCGGGTTGAAATAGCGAAGGATCGTGGCGCTGAACGAAGGACGCGCATCGCACACTTCCTCGATCAGCTGCTCCATCACCAGCTTGGAGTGGCTGTATGGATTGCATGCGCGCAAGGGAGCGTCTTCATTGATCGGCACGACGTCGGGATCGCCATACACCGCTGCCGACGAACTGAACACCAGGCGCTGCACGCCGGTGGACTGCATGGCCTGCAGCAACGTGATCGTGCCGGCGACATTGTTGTCGAAGTAGAGCAACGGGAACCGGCAACTCTCGCTCATGATCTTCAACGCGGCGAAATGCATGACCGCATCGAAGCCCGTGGCAAGCACCGCCTCCAGCGATTCCCTGTCGCGAATGTCGCCCTCGACGAAACGCACGCTGGCGCCGCTCAACTGGCGAATGTGATCCACCGCGGATATCGATCCATGGCAGAGGTTGTCGTAGATGACGACCTCGTGCCCCTGCTCGATCAACGCCACGCACGTGTGGCTCCCGATATAGCCGGCACCGCCACAAACAAGCACTTTCATAGGTCTCTCCGCCGGTCGGGTTATCCGAGGATGCGGCATCCATTCCTTGAACGTTGATCACGTACCAAACGCTATACGACGAATCTCATTGGACGTATATACGCCTTAGCAAATATCGCCAATCAGCTGAACACAGCCCGATCAGCAAGCGATGCTTCAACGATGGAAGCGGCGTAGACGCGATCAAGCAACGCGCACCGCGTGCGTGAAAACATAAAGAAAGCGCCGTACCTGCATGCCACTCAAGGCAATCTCGTTTTCTTCACGCGACATAACGCGTGCAACGCAACGCAATCGTGCGGCAATGATTCAGGCAGTGCCTCGATTTGTAATGCTGCGTTCATGCTTTTTATGGCATCACATGTCGCCCTTCTAAATAACCTGCAAAGCCAGGGTTATGTACGCGGAAGGCCGCGCTTGGAGACGTGCCTGTGCTCGCTCTCCACGCCAGCCCTCCTTCGACCGTTCAGCCAAGCTGAACCTTAATTGCGAGCTCCCGGTGTGCCGACGTATGGCGGCGCCCATGGCACACCATTGCTCGTGGCACGCCTTCCTGAATAAGGAGCCAGTGACCGTGAAAACGCTATCCGCCTTGTTGATTGCCGGACTCCTGCTTTGTTTGCAGGGATGCGTACCAGGACAGTACATGACCAAGGAAGGCTTGACGGAAGGAACGCCTACCGACAACAGCCAGATCCAGTTGGTTACCATCACTCCGCAGCTCTTGCAGCAAAGCCCCCAGGCTGACCTGAATGCAGCTGTTCCCCAGGCACTACTCGACTACCGCCCTGAGCCCTACCGCATCGGCCCTGGCGATACGCTCTACATCACCGTATGGGATCACGCCGAACTGACGTCTCCCGCAGGCATACAGCAGCAGACGGTAGCCAACGGACGCCTCGTCCGCTCTGACGGAACGCTGTTCTATCCCTATGTCGGCTCCATCAAGGTGGAAGGCCTGACCCTCGAAGAACTGCGTGCGCAGATCGCCAGCAAACTGGCCAAGTTCGTGGAACGCCCGCAGGTCGACGTGAACGTCGTCGGCTACAACAGCCAGCGCATCCTGCTGCAAGGCGCGTTCATGAAAACCGATCCTCAACCGATCACGGCCGTGCCATTGACGCTCGGCCAGGCGATCGGCACCGCCACCATCAATGCGGACCAGGCGAACCTCGGCGACCTGATCCTCGTCCGCGACGGCAAGGACTATCACCTCGACTTGTCGGGAACGAGCAGCAACGCACGTCACAGCCCCGCGCAGGACGTTTACCTCAAGCCGGGCGATCGCATCTTCCTGCCTTACAACGACACCAAGGAGGTGTACGTGATGGGTGAAGTGATGCGTCCGCAGGCCGTCAACTTCAGGACGGTGGCCAGCATCAACCTGACCCAGGCGATCGGTCGCGTCGGCGGACTCAACCCGCTCACCGCGAACGGCAAGGAGGTTTACGTGATCCGCGGTGCGAGCAATTTCGAGAACGCACCCGCCAAGGTGTTCCAGCTCGATGCGCGCTCGCCGACTGCTTTCGCCCTTGGCGACCAGTTCTGGATGAAACCAGGCGACGTGGTCTTCGTGGGCCCTGCCGGCATCACGCGTTGGAACCGCGTCATCAGCCAGCTGCTGCCCTCGCTTAGCGTGATCAGCACGGCTGCATACACCAACTACAGCGCGACCCACTGATACGACAGCGGAGTCATCCTTGATGGCTCCGCTTCGTGTACCGACCCTTAAAAAGCAGAGGAATTTGCATGAATACAAGCCATCGAGGTCAGGTCTTCGTCACGACTTGTCATTCCCTTTGACGCTTTCTGCAAGTTGATCGACTTTGTCTGAATGGCCATCGCGCGATGCACAAATCTGCAATGCAAACGTGATAGCTTTCAAAGCCTGGCGTCATCAAGAGCCAGGCTTTCACGCAGGCAGCTGGACTCCGATGGTTTCCAGCAGGAGCGCAGCAACGATCCAGTCCTTTCACCGGTCTAGGAGTTGAGACCGCGGGGAATGGCGTTGCTCGAAGCCTGCACCACTTACCACCGGCTCGCACGGACACAGGGGGGTGAGCTAGAGAGCGGCGGGTAACGTGCTATGCAAGATTCTCACGTGGTTTTCGCCTGTTTGATCGGCGCAATCACATCAGCGACAGCGATCTACATGCTGCGTCGATATGCGTTGGTGCTTGGTCTCATCGACCATCCAACGCAACGCAAGCAGCATGTCGGCAAGGTGCCCTTGATAGGCGGCCTGGCGATCTTCATGGGAGTGACCGCCGGCGCAGCGTGCTATGGACACTTCCATTGGTTCATCAAGGTATTGATCGACACCACCATGCTGCTGACGCTGCTTGGCGCGCTGGACGATCGCTTCGACCTCAGCGTGAGGGAACGCTTGGTCATCCAAACCGTCGCGATCCTTACGGTGATCGCGACGACGGGCGTGTACATCCACACGCTGGGCACCATTTTCGGCTACGAGATCGAACTGGGCTGGCTGGGCTATCCGTTCACGGTGGTTGCCGTCATCGGACTGGTGAACGCGTTCAACATGATGGATGGCATCGATGGTCTGGCAGGCTGCCTGGAGATGGTGAGCATCGCGGCCATCACGCTGTTCGTCGGGCTCGGCCCGCTTCATGAAGCTATCGTCCTGCTTGCCTTGCTGGCCACGGCATCGCTGCCCTACCTCGTCGCCAACCTCGGCCTGGCCGGACGCAAGATTTTCCTAGGCGATGCGGGAAGCACCTTGATCGGTTACCTGCTGGCCTGGGTGCTGATCCGCATGACGCAGGTACCCGAGGCGCACATGTCGCCGGTCAACGTATTGTGGTGCGTGGCCCTGCCCGTCTTCGACACGCTCGCCGTGATGCTGCGTCGCATGAGCCAGGGCAAATCACCGTTCAAGCCGGACCGCGGACACATCCACCACATCATGCTCGGCTGCGGGTTCGGACCGCGCAAGACGCTGCTTGCGCTCATCGCGCTCGCCGGCAGCTTCGCCGTCATCGGCGTGGCGATCAGCCATGGCATCGCCTCAGCGGGCGTCAACCTGATGATCTTCTGCCTGACCCTGATGGCTTACATCTGGACGACCACGCGCGTGTGGTCGCGCCAGGAGGCCGCCCGCGAACACGCCCAGGCAGCGACGCCGTGGGTCGCACGTGGCCGCGCGGTCACCACCCCGGCTTCGGTGGGGGTGGGACTGGTCAGCAGCGCGGGAACCATCGAGCCGTCGTCCAGGCTCGGAGGTTCCGGGTTCAAGCCAAGCATCGAGGGCAGCTCCTTTCGCTCGGCGTTACGCGAGCCGCCACGGTAATCCACCGTGGCGGCTCGTCCGCCAACGCAGACGCTCAGCGTCCAAGAAACTGGATGGCTGAGCCGGCCGCGATCTTCGTGATGCCGTCTTCGACCTCGTTGTCGTACTCGTACGACTCACCCAGCGACAGCGCGGCCTTGACGGTACGCATCTCGTTGCTCGTGCTCAGGAACGACATGACGCCGCGCGACACACCGCTCGCCTGCGGCGCCCGCCGCGCGACATTGCCCGAGATGACCACGTTCTGGATTTTCCTCGCCTTGTCCGACGTGTCGTCCATGGCAAAGCTGAGGCAGGCTCCGCGGATGTCGATGAAGGTATTGCCGGCGCACACCACGTCGTTTGCGCCATAGATGCCGATGGCGCCCATTTGCGGACGAATGCCGACGAAGGTATTGCCGGTGACCACGGCACGCACGGCGTTGTCGCTCGCCTTCCACACGTAGGTGCCAAGCCGCACGGCGTCACCGCCCGGGCCGGAACCCGGCGGCGTGCGCTGGAACGTGCATCCGCTGATCTGCGTGTTGCTGAGCCCGCCGATGAAGACGTCGTAGCGGATGGAATTGACGAAGTTGCAGTTGACGATGGTCAGGTCGTCCGGCGGGTCGGCCTTGGTCTTGGGCTTGGTGGCTCCGTAGATGCCCCAGTAGCAGTTGACGAACTCGCAATCGGCCACAGTCCACCCGCGGATGTTGTCGCCCGTCTGGTGTCCGTTGAAGAAGGTGATGCCCGCGGTGTTCACCGAGCTGATGTCGATGAACTTGCACCGCCTGATGCTGATGTTCCGGTAGACACCCCAGTTGTGGTCGGGCTCGAAGTCGATTGCGCCCACCGACGAGGAGAGCTTTGCGTTGCCGATGTTCTGGAAGGTGCAACCTTCCACGGTCAGGGTGTCGCAATCGATGACGGAGAGCCCGTTGCGGTTGGCCCTGATCAGTCCGTCGAACAGGCAATCACGCACCACGATGCGCTGGTTATGCCGCTCCGTGTCGTGCAGCGTCCCCGATCCGACGTACATGCCGTCGCCACGGAAGCCATGGAAGGTGACGCGCTCCACCCGCATGTCCGACGTGGCGTTGACGGCCAGCAGATAGAAGTACTGCATGTAGCCGAACTCGTCCACGCGGCCGTTCAGCAGGAAGTCGTGCAGGTGGATGTTGCGCATGTTGTCGGCGACCAACTTCGTGCCGCCATCGCGGATGTGCGTCACCATCATGAATTCGCATTGCAGAGAATTGTCGTAGGCCTTGAGCTGGCTCGCGCTGCCCTCGCCATAAAGCTCGAGGCCGGATTTCAGGTCGAGCTGCTTGACCAGGTACACGCCCGAGGGAATGAACACCTTGCTGGAACTGTCGATCGCCGCCTGGATCCCCATCGTGCAATCGTAGGTGCTGACGCCGGCCCGGATGGCCGCGCGCTCTTTTTCGGGCAAGAAATTGAGAACATTGACCGCTTGCGATGCGGTTGACATGGTTTTATCTCCGGCAATGGAAGAGCGTCACTGGCGAAGCAGCGCGGCGCCCACGGGCTGGCACAGCTCTGCGTACACTTCCATGGTGCGACGTATGACGATGCCCTCGTCGAACTCCGCGCGAGCCTTGCGGCGCGCCGCCTGTCCAAGCTGGCGCGCGAAGTCCGGCTGGTCCTGCAGGCGACGAATGGCGGCGGCGAGCGCATCGCTGTCCTTGACCGGCACCAGCAGCCCGTCGACGCCATCGCGCACGACCTCGCGGCAGCCAGGCACATCCGTGGTGATCAGCGGAAGCCCGCATGCCGCGGCCTCCACCAGGGTCCGCGGCAGGCCTTCGCGATAGCTGGGCAGCACGACCACATGCACGCTCCCGAGCAGCCGGTTCATGTCGTCGACATGGCCGAGCCAGGTAACGAGACCTTCTTCGACCCAGCCCTGTATCGTCGACTCCGGCACCGCCGCGGGGTTGCCCGGATCCGGCATGCCGGCGAGCAACGCATCGATGGGACGGCCCTGGTCGCGCAACTGTCGCAGCGCATCGATGAATTCCTCGATGCCCTTGTCCCATAGCAACCGGCTCGCAAGCAGCACGCGCAGGCTGCCGTCGCTCGGCGCGGCGCGCGGCACGTCGGCGAAGCGCGCGCAATCGACACCCGATCCACGGATCAGGCGGATATGTTCCGGATCGACCAGGCCGGCACGCGTGAACAGTTCCACATCGTCCGAGTTCTGCAGGATGAGACGCGCCTGCTCACCGCCCAGCGCCAATCGCATCAGTCCACGCACCACCGGACGCAACAGCCGCGCCTTGAGCTGTTCGCTGGTAAAGACATAGCCCATGCCCGCGACCGCGTTCACACGCACGGGAACGCCGGCCAGGCGCGCCGCGAGCGATCCGTACACCGCACACTTGATGGTGAAGCCATGGACCAGCGTCGGTCGCTCGCGACGTATCAGGCGCACCAGGTACCACAGCAGCGCCACTTCCCGCATGGGATTGAGGCTGCGCCGCTCCATCGGCAAGGGTTCCCAGCGCAACCCGAGGTTGCGAAGCTTCTCGCCATAGGGCCCTGGCGGCGAGATCAACAGCACATCGCAACCGGCATGGCTCAGCGCCAGTGCGAGCGATCGTCTGAAGTTATAGAGATACCAATCGGTATTGGCGAAAAGTATGACCTTCATTCGTGCACCTCGCGCATGCCCTTCGAGGTCCTGCCCTCCTACGGGCAAACACCGGGCGGTTCTGTAAGGTGGCCGTCACGACAAAGTCCCTTCCGTCTCCTGCAACCACGCCTGAAACATCAAGATCGTCCACAGCGATTGCTGCCAGTTGCGACGGCCGCTGAGGTGTTCTTCCCAGCGCTGCCGAACCGGCCCCGGCTGCAGGTAGCCCTCGCGCCGCAACCTGCTTTCGCTCAGCAGCGCTTCGGCCCATTCGCGCAGCGGGCCACGCAGCCAGCTGCCTAACGGAATGCCGAAACCCATCTTCGGTCGCTCGATCAATTCCTTCGGCACATAGCGATAGAGCAATTGGCGCACCAGCCACTTGCCCTGCCCCTGTCGAATCTTCTGGTGCAGCGGAATGCGCCACGCCAGCTCCACCACGCGGTGATCGAGCATCGGCGCCCGGGTCTCAAGGCTGTTGGCCATCGCCGCGCGATCGACCTTCACCAGGATGTCGTCCGGCAGGTAGTTCTGCGCATCCATCGCCATCATCCACTGCGCAAGGTCGTCGGCCTTCGGCCAGGAGCGCGTGTCGGTGAACGAGGTCTCGGCCTGGTTCGCGCCAATCACGATGGCGGACGGATCGCGCCAATGACTGACCAGGTTGAGGAAGAACGCGCGGCCATCCGACGCCGTGAGCACTTCAGCAAGCTTGTGTGCCTTGTCGCCGGGATTGGCGAGCTGCCAGCGCTTGGGCAGCACAGGGCTGGCCAGATTGAACATCGCATCCCATCCACCCGGCGTCATCGCCTGCAAGGCGGCTGCCATGGTCCGGCGCACCACATGAGGCATGCGCTGCATGCGTTCCCACGTCGTGCGCGCCGCGAGATAGCGGTTGTAGCCGCCAAACAGCTCGTCGCCGCCATCGCCGCTGAGCGCCACGGTCACTTCGCGCCGGGTCAGCTCGCTGATGAGAAAGGTGGGTATCTGCGAGCAGTCGCCGAAGGGCTCGCAGTAGACCGAGGGAAGCTTGGGAATGACGGCCAGCGTATCCTCCGGCCGCACGTACAGCTCCGTGTGCTCGGTGCCCAGATGGCGTGCCACAGCCTTGGCGTGCACGGCTTCGTCGTAGTCGCTCTCGTCGAAGCCGATCGTGAAGGTCCGCACGCGACGGGGGCTGGAGGCCTGCATCAACGCCGCCACCGTGCTGCTGTCGATGCCGCCGCTCAGGAAGGCGCCGAGCGGCACGTCCGAAATCAACTGCCCGCCGACGCTTGCGCCGAGCTGCTTCTCCAGCGCATCGACCGCTTCCTCGTCGCTGCATTCCAGCGGGTCGCGCAAGCCGGCGCTCACGATGTCGTTGCAGCTCCAGTACGGTACGGGCTGCGCTTCGCCGGGCGCTTCGGCGCAGATGCACACGAAATGACCGGGCGGGAGTTTGAACACCCGGCGATAGATCGAATGCGGCGCCGGTATGCAGTCGTAGGCAAGCAGAAGCGCAAGCGCGTCACGGTCCACTTCGGTCCGAAACGACGGATGCGCCTTCAAGGCCTTCAATTCCGAACCGAACAGGAACGTCGAGTCCTGCCAGGCGTAGTAGAGCGGCTTCTCGCCCATGCGGTCCCGGGCCAGCGTGAGTGCCCGTTCCTGGCGATCCCATATGGCGAAGGCAAACATGCCGACGCAGGCCACCAGGGTCTGTTCGATGCCCCACGCGGCGATGCACGCGAGCAGAGTCTCGGTGTCCGAGTGACCGCGCCACGACGGTGCGACGCCCTGCCTGGCGAGGCGTTCGCGCAGTTCGAGATGGTTGTAGATCTCGCCGTTGAACACGACCACGTAGCGGCCGCACGCGGACGGCATTGGCTGGTGCCCGGCGGCAGACAGATCGAGGATGGAAAGCCGCCGATGCGCAAGCGCGACACCGACGTTCTCGTCGCACCACAGGCCACCATCGTCAGGGCCGCGATGGTTCAACTGGCGCGACATCTCGCCGGCCCGTTCGAGCAGCACCTGCCGCTCGCCCGAGCGCAATTGCCAGAACCCGGTTATGCCGCACATCGGTTCTGCCCCACGCTGTGCAATACCTCCGCGAGCCGCGGCGCCTGCGTCTGCAGGCAATAGGTGTCTTCGACCGCCATGCGTCCGGCCTGCCCCATGCGCAAACGCATGGCACGATCCTCGATCAATTGCACCAGGCTGCTCTCCCAGCTCGCGCGGTCCGTTGCGAGGAAACCACTTTCCCCATGGCGCACGATGTCGATGTTGGCACCGACGCGCGACGCCACCACGGGCAGGCCGCACGCCATGTATTGAATGAGTTTGTAGCCGCACTTGCCGCGTTCCCACGGACCATCGCGCAGCGGCATGATGCCGATGTCCATGCGGGCGATCGCGCCCGCCTCGCTTTCCTCGGTCCACGGCACGACCTCGGGATCGAACCCGTTGAAGCGGTCGACGACGTTCGCTTTCGCCCCCACCAGCAGAAGGCGTGCATCGTGCTCGACGCAGACCTTTTCGAGCACTTCGCGCTGGTCGAGCAGGTAGTTCTCGGTCAGTGGCGACCCGATCCAGCCGATCACCGGTCGTCGATCTTCCTGATGATCCACCGGCCAGTAGCGACGCTCGTCCACCACCGTGGGAATGACCTCGATGCGTTGAGCACCCGCCTGGGCCGCTCGCTCCGCAAGGTAGCTGTTGCCGGCGACCACGCAGGCGGCGTCGCGCATGACGCGATCGATCTTTCGCCCGAGCAGGCCACGAACCAGTCGGTTGGACGAAAGATCGTATCGATGGAACAGCGCGTCGTCGTAATCGACGACGTACGGCTTGACCGAGCGTGCCAGCACCGATTCGACCATCGATGGCAGGTAGGGAAAGAGTTCGCCCTCGATCCACGCGACATCGTGCTCGCTGCTGCGCAACAGCTCCTTGAACCGATGCACGCCGCGCCGCCACGCGTTCACCATGGCGGACCGCCCGTTGCCATGGAAGATGGCGTCGAGATAGGCATCCGAGAAAAGCGGGTGAACCTCCACGTCGATGCCGTAGCCGCGCAGCAGGGGCAGGTACTGCAGGCTGCGCAGCCGAGAACTCGCCCCCCTCCTCGAATACTTGGAGAACAACAGCACCCGGATACGCCTCATCGCCTCACCCTGACCAGCGCCAACGAGTGCTCGACGTACCACATCACCAGCGGGAACACGTACATCCACTGCAGCGAAAACGCCTCGATGTAGGGGTTGGTGTTGGTCGCGAGAAAGGCACAGACGAAGCCGGAGAACAGGAACTTGTGATGCGCCGGCAGGCGGCGATCGAACGCAAGCTTGGCCACGCCCAGGACGTAGATGAGGAAAGGCAGTGCGTAGATGAACGCACCCAGCAGGCCAACGCGGAAGATGCTGGCGATCCAGACCACTTCATATCGCCACGGGTGAATCGGGTCGCTGACGTAATTCACGCCCACGCCCTGCCCCGAGCCGAGGCCACCGTTGTCGAGGATCGCCCCATACAGCGAGCGCGACATCTCCGTTCGCTCGACGCCGCCACCGGCCGCGAGCTTGTTGAAGACAATATTGAGCACGGCCGACACGCGCACCTGCGTGTACGCCTCGAGCACGTAGAGGGTCACGATCAGCGCCACCAGCGAGGGCACGCCGTACTGCATGAAGCGCACGATGGCGGGCTTTCCTCGATGCTCGGTGGTGCGCGAACCCAGCATCCAGCCCATGCACGCGCCCATCGGGATGGACAGGATCAGGGCCGAGCGACCCGAGGTGATGGCTGCGATCAGCAGCATGGCCAGCAAGGCGAAGCGCAGGGTGCGCCGCTTGATCAGCTCGGGCGAACTGAAGAAGCCACCGCACAGGAAGATCATCGACCCGTACACATGCATGGTGGCGCCGGCAAAACCCTCGTTGAGGTTGAGGTTGGCGCCCTGGAAGAAGAACTCCACGGCGGCAGCGCCACGCGTCAGATACAGGTAGAAGAACAATGCGACGCTGAGCGCGCACAACAAGCTCAGCACGATGAACCAGTCGATGATGCGTTCGATGCCGATCGCCCGCCGCAGTCCGTCGGCAATGACGATCCAGAGTAACGGCGTCACGATGTAGACCGCCGCCACCTGGAGCAAGCCGATGAATGGCGCGCCGTGCATCCCGCCCACGACGATGTAGATCAGCGTCACCATCACCGAGCACGCATACAGCGCCAGCAGATTCTTGAAGCCCAGGCTGAAGCGCATCCCCGGCAAGGCCAGCAGGAAGGCGATGCCCATCATCACGGCAGTGGGTATCGGCAGCGAGTTGGGCACCACCACCGCGAGCAGCAGCAGCAGGAAGGTGACCCCGATGAACAGGTGCCGCACCGTCAACTTGGGCGCGTCCGTTTCGGGGAGTCGCGTGGGCACCGGAGGGACCACGGGTGCTGGATCATTCACGGAATTCATGCCGTCACCATGCGAGATATCCAGTTGTCGAGCAGGCCCGCCTGGACGACCCTGCTGTAAGCGCTGATGTCGTGCCGCGCACCATCACCCGGGCCGAACAAGGCGTCGCGAAGCATCGCGGCGTTCGTTTCTCCCCCGCCGGTCAGCAGCGTGCGGCCGGCACCGGTCTCGGCAAGGATGACGGTGGCCGCGTTGCGTACCTGTGTGACGCAGACGACATCCACGCCGGTGGCGAGGTAATCGAACAGCTTGCCGGTAGCGCAGCTGACGCGCGATCCGGTCAGCAATAAAAGCTTGCTGCAGCGTTTCATCAGCTGGAGCGCCACGGTGCGCTCCACGGGGGGCACCACGGCTACGGGAAACCGTGCACGCTCGATCGCCGCGCGCTCGGTGGGTGTCAGCTCGCCCACGAACATCACCTGCTTGCCTGCCGTGATGTCGCTGCACTGGTTCAAGGTGTCGATGAAATGCTCGAGCGTCACCGATGCCGAACTGTCGCTGGCGCCGATGCGTCCGAAGTGGCCGATCAGCGTCGTGCCCGGTGGAACGTGCTCGGCCATGATCGCCGTGGCGCGCCCAACGCCGTCCACGTCGCCGGCCAGCCGCTCGAAGTCGGCGGGATCGTAGCCGTTGGGCAGCACCTTGACGGTCTTGTCCGGATACCGGCGCTGGAAGTCCTCGACCAGTGGACCGCTCACCGAAGTTACCAGGCCGCTGATACCCACAACCCGCCTTTCGATCTGCGTGCGCACAAGGTTGCGCAGCCAGCCGGGCTTGCCCAGCGCCTCGAACACCAGGCCATCGCGAAAATCCTGCATGCAGCCGATGCCGTAGCGGCTCGCAAGGCTCGCCGCCGCGATCAGGGAGTCGATGGGGGAATACGTACCGATGGCGACGCAGGACTCGCCCGCCGCGACTCGCTCGCCGCACAGGCGATCCGCTTCGGTCAACGCCTGCATCAACCACGTCCGCGCGGCGAAACCGCGAGGCACCAGGAAAGGTAGCGGCCGCACGAAGGCGCTCGCCATGGTCAGCAGCGACGACGGCACGGACGACTCGCTGCCTACGCACTGCCCCGGCAACGCAATGACCCGCATGCCGGCGTGCTGGGACTCCACCTTCAACGGCGCCGCGGACGCGGCCTGCCGGGCGAAGATGAAGATCCGGTATTTGGCCGGGTCCAGGTACTTCAGCAGACCCTTGAAGCGTTCGGCGGCAACATTGCTGGACAAATGATGCGCCGCAAATACAAACAAATTGATTTTTGGCATCGCTTGACCCTCACTCGGTCCGCAGCGTTGCCCCCTGATTGATTGGATGGATGAGGTCACCCGACATCGCGCCTGGTGGCCGCGGCACTTGCCCCATGCACGGGACCGATGCCGAGCCGTCGCGATGGCTAAGGAAGAGCGTCACGTTCTCGTGCTGTCTCCTCTGTCCAGTTGGGTCGAATGGCGGATCGCAGTGACCGGTACATGCCGAACCACTCCGAACGGAAGCTCAAGAACACCACCGGCACCATCGCCAGCCAGATCAGGCTGACGACCGCCGGCGTTTCCTCATCGAAGGCAAGCGTGACGATGGACAACGCAACCGCGACGATCACCGATACATAGAGCTTGAGGCGCGGGATGGGTCGCCACACGTAAGCCGAGGCTTCTGTCCTCGCGATGAAGAACACCAGGAACGCGACCGCATTGGCCACCACGGCGCCCGCCGCTCCATGCTTGGGCACCAGCCATATGCTGCCCAATACGTTGACCACCAGCGCGACCAGCGTGGACCACAGCGAAAGCATCGATCGGCGTGTGATGCCGATGCCCACGCAAGTCACCTCCGACAGCGTGTAGAGCAGCGGCTGGCCGATGCTGCACAGCATGAGGTACTTCACCTGCCGATAGTTTTCCGGCAGGACGAAATCGATCAACCATGAGAACGTTCCGCTCAGGACCCAGATGGCGCAGACCACGGCCAGCGCCTGATGAGCCACATGATCCACACGCTTCATGTCTGCGCCATGAGCGACCCACTTGTAGACCATGGGCGCCCAGAGCACGGTGAAAATCGTCTGGAAGACGATACCCACGCCCGCGAAGCTCATGGACACCGAATAGAAGGCGAGCTCGGTCAACGTGGACAGCGAACGCAATGCGAGCGTACTGGTCGCGTCCAGGCCCCAATACGCCACGCCCGCGAAAATGAGCGGCACGCCATAGCTCACCAAGCCGCGCACCTGGTCGTTGGATAGCGAAGCACCCAACGCCGGCCGCCAGTCGCGACGCGTATTCCAGCTGAAGGCGAACAGCACGGACAGGAGGGAAACGAGATAGGCGAGTTCGAGCTGCCAGAACGACCGCGAGAACTGCGGCAGCGCCATGATTCCTACGACCATCAGGAAAGCGATCTTCGGAAGGATTTGGCTCATGGAGAAGGCCATGCCGCGGTCCTGCATTCGCAAGATCAATGAAAGGAATCTCGATATGAAGCTCACTACGACACAGGCGACCAGCATCCAGTAATAAGCGACCTCATCCAGTCCGAACAACAGCGTGGACAGGCGTTCGCTGAATGGAATGGTGAACACCATGGCCAACAGCAGCAGCAGGAAACCAGGAGCAAAACAGGCTTTCAGCAATGCACCGCGATCGTGCCATTCGTGGTACTCGCGAACATAGGCGCGATCAAGGCCGAGGTTGAATAGTAGTACCCCGAACGACACTGCGATCTGAACAACGTTTAGACGTCCAACATCTGCCGGCGCGAATATCCAGGTGATCGCCGGAACCGTCACCAGGCCCAATCCCGCGGTGGCGATCGGGCCAAAAGCAAATGCCGCTATCGTTCGTAAATTCACAAGCCGGCCTTCCCGTTTCAACGAATGTTCGTGCTTGATCTTTCTCGCACATGATGCCCCTGCCTTTTTACACGGGCTTGACCAAGCATTCCCTGCAACGCGTCTCAGGAAGCACCGATAGACAACACATCGTGGATGAACGACGGATAATTCTTTGCCGCATCGAAGCGCTCTTCCACGGCTTTTCGCGCATTCACGCGAAGCTCATTTCGCGAGTGGTCGAACGCAAGCACGGTAATCGCATCGGCGATCTCCTTGTATGTGGGATTCTTGCTGAGCAGTACGCCGCATTCGGCGGATACGAGGTTGGAGACGCCGCCGACGTTGGGAGCGATCGCGATCACGCCGGTGCTCATCGCCTCCATGATCGAGACCGGAATGGCTTCCGATTCACTCGTGTTCATGAAGATATCCACCGGCATATTCAGGTAGTACTTCTTCACCGCATCGTTGGGCAGCTCGCCGGCGAACGTGAATTCCATGTTCGCGAGATCACCCAGCCTCGCCTGCGCCAGTTGTCGCATCTCATCGAGCAGCGGGCCTGCGCCGATATGCGTCCATCGAACCCTGAACTCGCCGTGCTTGCTCGCGAACAACCGCAGGCCTTCGATGATGCGGTCCATCCGTTTGACGGGAAGGCAGAACGACACGGAGACGATATGCAGGCTTCCGTCCGGACTCGGCTGTGACAGGCCGGGAACCAATGGCACGCCGAGCGGGATGATGGTGATCTTCTCGGGCGGGGCGGCGTAGGTTCGACGCAGGTAGCCTTGCGCTTCGGTCGACAACGCGAAGATGCGATCGAACGAACCGATGAACTGCCGCTTGAGCGGCATGTACTCAAGCATGCGCCGCTCCTGGTACAGGTCGATGCCATGCGCACGAGTCACCACCCGGCGGACCGCGCCCTTCTCCCTTGCCAGGATGGCCGCATATGCCTGCGTGTCGTTCCAGTAGCTGTAGGCCACATCGATGACGCCATTGCGCCGGGCATAACCGACAAGCGCACTGGTCTGCTGCATGACCTTGGATACGTGCAGCAGCGCGCGGACCACCGTGCGACGGCACAGTTTGCCGGACCGGCGCAGATAGGACAGCTCGTTGCGGAACAGCTTCGAGAACGCCGCGCGCGCGACATACGGCAAGCGACGCAGCGTGCCCGGCTTGACCATGCTGAGGTCCATCGACACGCCAGGAGGCAAGGGTCTGGGCGATCCCTCGGCGACGGCGGGAAGCACGGTGGCGATGGCATCCGGCTGCCTGGCCCAGTAGCCGATCTCATCCTCCAGGAACTGCTCGCCCGGGTGATAAGGAAACGCGTTGGTGAGTATGACTATCCTCATGCGTGTTCAACCGCTCCGGCCATGAGCGTATCGATCATGCAGTCTCGATACGCGACATGGTCCATGTTCAAGGGGACACTGGTCTTGAAGCACGCCACCGTCGCGAGGCATTCGGACAGCAGGCGGCGCCAGTTGGTGACGACCTGGTCCATGGTGAGCATCGCGGTGCGTGACGTGGCCAGCGCGTTGTACTGCTCCCAATAGAGCTGGTCGTGAAAAATGCTGTACTCCGCACTGATGACGGCGATCGTCATCTCCGCGGCGACGGACGCATCGAGCCGCGCGACCTGGAACTCGGCGACATCTTCCCTCACCAGGTAATACAGGCGGGTGAGATGCACCGGCGCCGATTCGACCTTGCGGTACACCCGATCAGGGCGAAGCTTGCGTCGCGTGCTGGCGACGTTGATCCAGGTCTTGACGTTGAAATGCGTGCGGTCGACCCATCCGCGCCCGGCAAGCAGCTCGCCCTTCAGCGCCGGATCGGTGCAGTTGTACCCGTAGATTTTTGGCCAGGCCATGTTGGCGTATACGAGGGACGAGCCATAGGACATCAACGAGATGTCGTCGCTGACGAACCCCACGCCCTCATGCTGCCTCAGCGCCAGCATGGCAGCCGACTTGCCCACGCCACCGGTGCCCGCCAACAGGCACGCCTCGCCGTTCACCGTCAGGCAGGCGGCATGGATGGGCACCATGTCGCTGAAAAAATACGTCGACGGTACCAGCACGAATTCATGCAGGATCTGCTCGAACGATTCCAGATCGCTGGCGTACTCCACCGAAAGCAGCTTCTGCACATTGCGCTTCACGCCCCGGCGCGAGCGCAGCGTGACTTCCACTTCGAGCGTGCCCGTGGCCGACCATCCCCAGTAGACGTCGGTCGCGGGAAAGGAGGTCAACATGCCGTGGTCGAAGGTGCGGTGCGCCCGGGGATTCATGGCGACCAGAGCGCGCCCCGACATCTCGGAAAGGATGTGGATCTCCACGTGCGGAGGCATGTCGCCCGCATCCGCATACAGCGCCAGGCTCTCGGCCAGCCATGCCTGATACATCGGATCGCCCGAAAACGCGTAACATTTTCCGAAGATGATCTTCTTCATACCGATCCTCCCGGCATGTCAGGCAAAGACCCTGGCGGACAGCGCCGCGGCAACTTGCTCCTGCCTCCCTTCATCGAGATAAGGCGACATGGGAAGGCTCATGACCTCGTCTGCGGCGCGATCGCATACGGGCATGCGCGCGCTTTCTTCCGCCAGCGCAGGCTGCCGGTACAGCGGCAGCGGATAGTGCACCGCCGTGGGTACGCCGGCCTCGTGCAGGCGCTTGCGCAGGGCTTCGCGATCGCCGACCCGCACGGTGTATTGCGCCCAGGCGCTGACGTTGTGCTTCTCGATCACGGGAAGACCCAGCTGGTCGATGTCGCCGAGCAGCCGGTGATAGGTCTGCGCGACCTGCTGGCGCTGGCGCATTTCATCGTCGAAGACGTCGAGCTTGGCCAGCAGCACGGCGGCCTGCAGCGTGTCCAGCCGGCTGTTCACGCCGACACACACGTGGTGGTAGCGCCTATCCTGCCCATGGCGCGCGATCAGCCGCAGCGACTTCGCCAGCGCTTCGTCACTGGTGAAGATCGCGCCACCGTCGCCATAACAGCCCAGCGGTTTGCTCGGGAAGAAGCTGGTGCACGCGATCGTGCTGAGGTTGCAGCTCTTGCGTCCCTTGTAGGTGGCGCCGAAGCTCTGCGCGGCATCCTCGATGACGGGAATGCCACGCTTGCCGGCAATCGCGTTGATGGCGTCGAAATCAGCACACTGCCCATACAGCGACACCACGATGATCGCCTTGGTGCGCGACGTGATGGCTGCCTCCAGCAAGGTGGGATCCAGGTTATACGTCGACGGGTCGATGTCGACATACACCGGCTTGGCCCCTAGCACGGCAATCGCCTCTGCCGTCGAAATGTGGCTGAAGCCGGGCGATATCACCTCGTCGCCCACGCCGACATCCAGCGCCATCAGTGCGATCTGCAGCGCATCGGTGCCATTGGCCACCGAGATGCAATGACCGGCACCCGTGTACGCGGCGAGCCGGGTTTCCAGCTCCGCCACTTCGGGACCGAGAATGTACTGGCCATGCTCCAGCACGCGCGCGATACCGGCATCGATGCTGGCCTTGATGCGGACCTGCTGCGACTTGAGGTCGATGAAATCGATCATGTGACGGGCTCCAACTGGCGTAGCGCCTTGCCTTTCAGTGCGTAGCGCGTACCGGTGCGCGCGCATACGGCCTCGCCCTCGCCTTCCAGCGGAAGATCGAGGCGTTCGCCGAACTCACTCATCCAGCCGATCTGCCTGGCCGGCACGCCCACCATCAGCGCATAGGCCGGCACGTCCTCGGTGATGACGGCGCCGGCGCCGATGAAGGCGAATTCGCCAATGGTGACGCCGCAGACGATGGTGCAGTTGGCGCCCAACGTGGCGCCGCGGCGCACCGTCGTGTCGCGGTATTCGCTTTTGCGTTCCACCAGGGCGCGGGGGTTGTAGACATTGGTGAACACCATGCTGGGCCCGCAGAACACGCCCTCTTCGAGCGTCACGTTGTCGTACACCGACACGTTGTTCTGGATCTTGCAGTGGTCGCCGATGACCACCTTGTTGCCGACGAACACGTTCTGCCCGAGCGACACGCCCATACCGATGCGCGCACCGCCGCACACGTGGGTGAAGTGCCATACACGCGAGCCTTCGCCGATCACGGCGCCCTCGTCGACGATGGCGGAAGGATGCTGGTAATGATCCATGCGATGCTCACCTTTTCCTGAGAAACGGGTGGCCGTCTTCCCCGATGGAAGACGTCTTGCCCGCGCGAATGGCTGCCACCGTCTCGATGGCGGTGCGGTTTTCCTCCAGGCCGAACCCGCGGCCGGCGAGGATTTCCACGTAGCTGCGGTCGTGCAGGTCGGTGAAGCCGCCGGAGAACTCGATCTCGTCGCCATCCACCGTGATCGAGCGATAGGTGCGCTGGCCGCTTTCGCGCGCGCCCTCGGGAACGTCTTCGAGGTCGACCGACAGGAACCAGCGCACGCGCGCCTTCTCGTATTCGAGATAGCCCGCGGCCTTGGTGTCGCTGGCAAGGTGCACCACGTTGCTCTGCAGGTCACCGAACAGGTAGTGCAGCATGTCGAAGAAGTGCACGCCGATATTGGTGGCAATGCCGCCCGACTTCTTGGTGTCGCCCTTCCAGCTCTGCAGGTACCAGTGTCCGCGGGAGGTCACATAGGCCAGGTCGACCTCGTACTTGCGGCTGCGCTTCTCGCTGCGAACCCGCTCGCGCAGCGCGATGATCGACGGGTGCAGGCGGAGCTGCAGGATGGTGTTGGTCTTCCTTCCCGTCTCCCGCTCGATCTCGAGCAGGCCGTCGATGTTCCACGGGTTGAGCACCAGGGGTTTCTCGCAGATCGCGTTCGCGCCGGACCTCAGGGCGAAGCGGATATGCGAGTCGTGCAGGTAGTTGGGCGAGCAGATCGATACATAGTCGATCTGCTCACCGTTCTTCGCCCGTCGCCGCATGTCGACATGGCGATCGAAGCGCTCGAACTCGGTAAAGAAGTCGGCCTCCGGAAAATGGGAGTCGATAATGCCGACGGAGTCGTTCGGATCGAAGGCAGCCAGCAGCTTGTTGCCAGTGCTCTTGATCGCTTGCATGTGGCGCGGAGCGATGTAGCCCGCGGCACCGATGAGCGCGAAATTCTTGGTATTGGGCATCGGCCAAATTCCCTTCCTGCATCTATCCAGGCTGAGTGGCGTGGACGGATCGAGCCAAACGCCGATCCGTCGCGGACGTTCCTTCAGTGGTCATGCGTTCCCTGCACCATCGTCGCGAGGCGGACCGCCTCGCGACGTCCGCTACGATGGCCCGGCCCGCGCGGCGCGCAGCCCGTCGTGCTCGTTCGTCGCCAACAGCACGGCGACGGCGCTCACGACACCGCCTTTTCGACCGAGTAGTAGGCATACGCGTAGTAGCCGCGACTGCGCTTCTCGACCGCGTTGAAGATGGCACCCTTGATGGATACGCCGTTCTGCTCGAAGCGCTGCTTGGCCAGGGCCAGCTCGCGCGACTGGCTGAGACCGAAGCGCGCGACCAGCAGGCCGGTTCCGGAGTGATGGCCGATCACCGCCGCATCGGTGGCCGCAAGGATAGGCGGCGTATCGATGATGATCAGGTCGTACTTCGGCTTCAGGTGATCCAGCAGCGCCGAGAACCGCGCGTTCATCAGCAGCTCCGAAGGATTCGGCGGAATCTTTCCTCGGGTGATGTAATGCAGCGTGCTCGGCGACTCGGCCTGGCGTATCGCACCCGCCATGTCCACCTGGCCGGAGATCAGCTCGGACAAGCCGATCTCCGCCCTTCCGCCGAGGATCTTGTGCACCACGCCGATGCGCATGTCGCCATCGATCAGCAGCACGCGCTGGCCGGTCTGCGCGACCACGGCGGCGAGGTTTGCGGAAACGAAGGTCTTGCCGGCGTTCGGGCTCGCGCCCGAGATCATCAGTACGTTGTTCTTCGCTTCGAGGCGGGCGAAGTGCAGGCTCGTGCGTAGGCTGCGCAGCGCTTCCGCCGCGAGATCCTTGGGAGAATCCTCGACCAGCACGTGTTCCCGGCCGTCGGGTCGCGTGCGCTTGCTCTGCAGCGCGCGCTCCCGCGGACTGACTGGAATGGTGGCATACACCGGCAGGCCGAGCTTCTCGATGACGGCCGGATCCTCGATGCCTCGATTGAGCATCTGGCGGATGAAGACGTAGAGCATCGCCACGAAGCCGCCGAGCAAGGCGCTGCCGAGCAGGACCAGCGTCGTCCGCGGCCACACCGGCTGGGTCACGTCGACTGCTGCGCGATCGATGATGCGCACGTTGCCGATGGTGCCGGCGCGCGCAATATCCAGCTGCTGTGCCTGGTTCAGCAGGCTGGTGTACGTATCGTTGCTCACCTGCACGTCGCGCGTGAGCTTCAGCAGCTGCTGCTGGGTATCCGGCAGGCCGCCGACCTTCTTCTCGATCGCGCTCTTTTGCGCTTCGAGCTGGCCGATCTGTTTCATCAAGGCCTGGTACTGCGGATGCGCCGGCGTGAACTGGCGCTGCATGTCAGCCTGTTGCAAGCGAAGCTGTTCCAGGTTCGTCTCGATCGAGACGGTCTGGTTCAGCAGCGTCTGCGTCTGCATGTTGATGTCGACGGACTGCGACTTGTTCTGGAATTCGTTCAGCGCGGCGGTGGCGCGCTCCAGTTCGCGGCGCACGTTCGGAATCTGGTCGCGCACGAACTTGAGGCTGTTGGCCGCCTCGGCGGAGTTGCGCTCCACGTTCTGGCGCACATACAGCTCGGCGACCTGCTCCAGCACGTTGGTGGCCATGACCGGGCTGGCGTTGTTGTACGTCATCCCCAGGATGCCGGATTCCTTGCCTTGCTCGGTCACGTTGATCTGCCGCTGCAGCGCGTTGATCACCGTCAGCTCGCGGCGCTTGAACACGCGGAAGCGCGTACCCGGGTTGGCGGCCAGCGATTTGACTTCGATGGTCACGCCGTGCGCCTTCGCCTCCTGGCCCACGCGGCCAATGACGAGGATGTTTCCGTCGTCGTCCTGCAGCACGTAGAGGCCGCCCTCACCTGCGATGAAACGCAGCGGCTTGTCGAGCAGGTCATCGGGCACTTCCAGCCGGAAGATGTCGAGCTTGGAACCGCCCCAGTCGTAGTCGCTCATGCCAAGGAGCGGCGAAGCGACCTTGCCCGGATTGTTCTTTGCGAAGCGATGGGCATAGAACGAACCGATCACCGGGAAGCGGCGCGGCGAGGTTTCCACCGTGAGGTTGAGCTTGTCCACCGCGGAGCCGATCACCATGCGCGAAGTGATCAGGTTGGTTTCTGTGGTGGCCTCGGGACTTGCTCCCGCAAGGGTCTGGCTGAGCGCGCTCAGCTGCGGCAGGTTCTGCACCTGCTGCTCGACCTGCACCATGGCGGTCGCCTGGTAGACCGGCGTGGCCACCATAGAATAGGCCACCGCCAATGCGATGAAGATGCAGGTGATGCCGAGGATCTTCCACTTGTGATCCTTGAGCGTACCGACCACTTCACTCAGGTCGATTTCGCCATCAGGCTGCATGGAGGGGTATTGGATGATGGTCATGGCGATGGTCTTCCCATGGCATGAGGCAGGCACGGATTCATAGGTAGCCCACCCAACTGTCGACGGCACGCCGGATCATTTCGTAGGCGCGCACGAATACCGTGTGATGCTGTCGGTACGGATCGGGTATGTCCCGACCGTCCACCCATTTGTCGATCAAGAAAACCTTGCCTCGCGCTGCAGGGGCGAGCTCGACCATGGCATCCACATGGCTCTTTTCCATGCCGAGCACGAGGTCGGCCTGGAGCAGCATGGGAGGTGTGAGCTGATGGGCACGATGCGGCGAACCGTCTATGCCGCTTTCGCTGAGCAGACGCATGACGGTCGCGTCCATGGGATCGCCGACGACCGCGCTCAGCCCAGCGCTATGCAATTGAATGCCGCGTCCGTTCACGCGCTGCCGAAACAAGTATTCGGCTGCCGGACTGCGACAGATATTGCCCATGCAGACAATCAATATCCGCTTAAACACGTATTGGCATACTCCCGGATTCAGGCCCACCGGCGTCAACCATCGACGCCAGACGTTCATCAGCCCCCTGTCCGATCCGAAAGACACACCGAAGTGCGCTTCCGATTTCAGCTGCCAAAAACCAAGTAACACGGCCGTGATGAATGCACGCCTACGAAGCGCGAATACCCTGGTTCGACAACGCGCTTCCTTCGCTTCGCGGATCGCCGGTCAACCGTGGCTCTTGCTGTCGACGTACTTGCAGTCACGGCTGCAAGACACTCAGTACTCAGCAATCATGGCACGCTGTTATTACTTCACAGTGAACCGTAGCGAAATGATTTGGGCGGCTGAATGCGCATTCATGGCCCTTCACGAAACCTCCATGCGCGAGTCGTCGAGCACGCTCGGCAAGCCGCGACATTCGCAAGAGCATGCGCTGTATATCCCACTAAATAAGTGTCTCTTCGGCGCGTGGATGCAGCGAAATATGAACAGGAGAGCCCGAGCACACACCCTTGCTGTAGAAGCAGTCATCCTGTTGGTCGATGCTTGTTCTAGGCTCTCCAGGTGGTGTTCGCTTCGTCTCACTAAGCATTTCGCCAGCTAAGGCGCATACCCTTCGCACCGCGCGCGGCCGTGACAGCACCCGCGTCACCGAACCGCGCAGTGCTCTCTGCGAAGAGGCGAGACTTCCCTTCATGGTTCGCCGCGAGCACGCCGACCCACTGCGGAGCGTAGGGATGAAGTGGCTTCACTCGATAACGAGACTGAAACAATGCGTCATCACACTGGGCCTCGTGGCAGCAACCTTATGCTCGCCGCTGCGTGCTGACGATCGATCGAAGCCCGCACCAGCCGCCATCCATCATGTGTTCCTGATCGTTCTCGAGAACGAGTCCTTCGATATCGCGTTCGGACCGCAGACGGGAGCGCCCTATCTGAGCCGTGAGCTCACCGCGCAGGGCGCGCTGCTCACGCAGTACTACGGCATCGGCCACAACAGCCTGGACAACTACATCGCATTGATCAGCGGACAGGCGCCCAACCCCGCGACCCAGAAGGACTGCCAGGACTTCATCAATTTCCATCCGAGCGCCAGGCAACTCGACGCCAACGGCCAGCTCGCCGGCCAGGGTTGCGTCTATCCCTCGTCGGTGAAGACGATCACCGACCAGATGCGCGACGCGGGCCTCAGCTGGAAGGGATACATGGAAGACATGGGCAACAACCCCAGGCGCGAATCGCCGCGCTGCGGACACGCCAGCATTGGCGCCGTCGACCAGACCTATCGCGAAACGCTGACCGACCGGTATGCGGACAAGCACAACCCGTTCGTTTATTTCCATTCGATCATCGACGACACCACTTACTGCAACCAGCACGTCGTGTCGCTGGGAGCGCTGGCTGGCGATCTTCAGCAGGCAGGCACCACGCCGAACTTCGTATTCATCACACCCGACCTCTGCCACGACGGGCACGATGCGCCCTGCCTCAATGGCGAGCAGGGCGGCCCCGTATCGGCGGATGCGTTCCTGCGCACTTGGGTGCCGCGCATCACCGCCTCTCCGGCTTTCCAGCAGGATGGCGTGCTGATCATCACGTTCGACGAAGGCACGGATGCTACCGCCTGCTGCGGTGAGCAGCCCCTGCACGGCGGTCCGCCGCCGGGCCAGTACGGTCCAGGTGGCGGACGCATCGGCGCGGTGGTGCTCTCGCCGTTCGTCAAACCGGGCACGGTGTCCCACACGCCGTACAACCACTACGCCACCTTGCGCAGCATGGAAACGTGGTTCGGCCTGGATTACCTGGGCTACGCCGCGCAACCCCATCTGCACGCATTCGGTGGCGACGTGTTTACGCGCTCGCCCTGAGGGGAAGACACCGCGCGCAAGGCTGCGAATTCAGGCGGTCGTGTACGGCGAGGCGTCGCAGTACCCTTGCGCGCCCATTTCACGCCGCTACTTCGTATGCTGTGGCACGTTTTGGCAGTTGCCCTCATGCGCCTTGGCGCAGCAGCCCGCCCGATAGCCCTGGTCAATAGATACCATCCCAACAATCAATTGGATCAATTGACCGGAAATCCCTATTCTTAGGTTTCTACCAACCACAACCAACGGAAAAACAACGATGTCGTTGATCAACACCGAAATCAAACCGTTCAAGGCCCAGGCTTACAAGAATGGCCAGTTTGTCGAAGTGACCGATGCCACCCTGAAGGGCAAGTGGTCCGTGGTGGTGTTCTACCCTGCCGACTTCACCTTCGTCTGCCCGACGGAGCTGGAAGACCTGGCCGACTACTACGACCAGTTCCAGAAGCTGGGCGTTGAGGTCTACTCGGTGTCGACCGACACGCACTTCGCGCACAAGGCGTGGCACGACACCTCGGACGCGATCAAGAAGGTGAAGTACACCATGATCGGCGATCCGACCGGCGCGATCACCCGCAACTTCGACGTGATGATCGAAGAAGAAGGCCTGGCGCTGCGCGGCACGTTCCTGATCAATCCGGAAGGCCAGATCAAGCTGTGCGAGATCCACGACAACGGTATCGGCCGCGATGCGTCCGAGCTGCTGCGCAAGGTGAAGGCTGCGCAGTACGTCGCCTCCCACCCGGGTGAAGTGTGCCCGGCCAAGTGGAAGGAAGGCGAGAAGACGCTCAAGCCGTCGCTCGACCTCGTCGGCAAGATCTAAGTCACCGCTGTTCTGCCTGCGGCCCGCTGCATCGGGCCGCCCTGGACCCGGCGTCCTGCCGGGTCCGCTTTCCGAAGTTCAAGACGCGCGCAACGTCCGGCCAGACCGGGCGCCAGCAGCGCTCACCCCGAAGATACCGATGGAGTTCCCATGTTGGATGCCGATCTGAAGACCCAGTTGCAGGCTTACCTCGAAAAGGTCGTCCACCCGATCGAGCTCGTGGCCTCCCTCGACAACGGCGAGAAGTCGCAGGAATTGAAAGGCCTGCTCGAAGACATCGCCTCGCTTTCCAGCCAGGTATCGGCCCGTTACGACGGCAACGATGCACGCAAGCCGTCCTTCGCGATCAATCGCGTGGGCACGGATGTGAGCGTGCGCTTTGCCGGCATCCCGATGGGTCACGAGTTCACCTCGCTCGTGCTCGCCCTGCTGCAGGTCGGCGGTCATCCGTCCAAGGCCACGCAGGAAGTGATCGAGCAGGTACGCAACCTCGAAGGCGAGTTCCGCTTCGAGACCTTCATGTCGCTCTCGTGCCACAGCTGCCCGGACACCGTGCAGGCGCTGAACCTGATGAGCGTGCTCAACCCCAACATCAAGCACGTGGCGATCGATGGTGCGCTGTTCCAGAGCGAAGTGGACGAGCGCCAGGTGATGTCGGTGCCGACCGTGTTCCTCAACGGCGAGCTGTTCGATACCGGCCGCATGTCGATCGAGCAGATCGCGGGCCGACTGGATGCCAACGCCGGCGAGCGCGCTGCCGAGAAGCTGAAGAACAAGGTGCCGTTCGACGTGCTGGTGATCGGCGGTGGCCCGGCGGGTGCAGCGGCGGCGATCTACGCCGCACGCAAGGGCATCCGCACCGGCGTGGCCGCCGAGCGTTTCGGCGGCCAGGTGCTGGACACCATGGCGATCGAGAACTTCATCTCGGTGACCTATACCGAAGGCCCCAAGCTGGCTGCCGCGCTGGAGCAGCACGTGCACGAGTACGACGTGGACGTGATGAACCTGCAGCGCGCCGAGACATTGATTCCGGCGTCGACCGAAGGCGGCCTGCACGAGATCGTGCTCGCCAACGGCGCGTCGCTGAAGTCGAAGACCGTGATCCTCTCCACTGGTGCGCGCTGGCGCAACATGAACGTGCCGGGCGAGCAGGAGTATCGCAACAAGGGCGTGACGTATTGCCCGCACTGCGACGGCCCGCTGTTCAAGGGCAAGCGCGTGGCGGTGATCGGCGGCGGCAACTCGGGCGTCGAGGCTGCGATCGACCTCGCCGGCATCGTGGGCCACGTCACCCTGCTCGAATTCGACGGCAAGCTGCGCGCGGACGAGGTACTGCAGCGCAAGCTGCGCAGCCTGCCGAACGTGGACGTGATCGTCAGCGCGCAGACCACCGAGGTGCAGGGCGACGGCCAGAAGGTCACCGGCCTCGCCTACACCGACCGCACCAGCGGCGAGAGCCGCAACGTACCGCTGGAAGGTGTCTTCGTGCAGATCGGCCTGCTGCCCAACACCGAATGGCTGAAGGGCACGGTGCAGTTGTCGCCGCGCGGCGAGATCGAAGTCGATGCGCGTGGTGAAACCTCCGCCCCTGGCGTATTCGCCGCAGGCGACGTGACCACGGTGCCGTACAAGCAGATCGTGATCGCGATGGGCGAAGGCTCCAAGGCCTCGCTGAGCGCCTTCGACTATCTCATCCGCCTGCCGGTGGAAGAGACGACGAAGGAAGCCGTCGTCGCCTGATACGTTGTTCCATCGCCCGGTCCTGCGCAGCCGCTCCCCTCACGGCTCGCAGGGCCGGGCTTTTTTTATGTCCGTGGAAGGCCCGGCAGCCCTGTCACCACGCGGCTTATAACCATCGGTTCTACCCAGATGGGAAATGATCATCTGCGTAACCCTTTCCATCGATCTAATCCCGGGTTTTCATAAGCGCAACCCACGACGCCGGAGCACTCCCGCCCGGCATGCATCGCGGCGCCGGTGTCCCCACGCCGGCATAGGGGTTTGATTTTCTCCGTGCGCTGTCACTGGAGCGCGCATCGATTCCCGCACGGGCATGGATGGCCACCAGCAGCAGCCACTTCTCCGTTGCGACCAGAGAACCAGGACTTGAACAAGCAGATTGCGTTATCTCCGCGCACCCTCACGGTTGCGCTTGCCGCCCTCTTGACGCTGGGCACCTCCCCCGCCTTTGCGCAATCGACCACCGGAAGCATCTTCGGCCAGGTTCCCTCCGCCAGCGGCGAAACCGTGCAGATCAAGAGCGCGACGGGCATCACACGCACGGTTGCCGTCGACGATCGCGGCCGTTATGTCGCCTCCGAGCTGCCGCTTGGCACCTACACGGTGTCGCTGCTGCGCGATGGCAGCGTGGTCGATACGCGCAACGACATCAGCCTGCGCGTCGGCGCGGGCACCGAAGTGTCCTTCGAAGCGGCGGCGGCGAAGGAGCTGGGTGCAGTGAGCGTTTCCGCGAGCACCGCGCCGCAGATCGACGTGACCAGCGTGGACTCGCGCACCGTCATCACCGCCCAGGAACTCGCGCGCCTGCCGCTGGGTCGTTCGGCCGAAGCCATCGCGCTGCTCGCACCCGGCGTCACCGGCAACAGCGGCGGCTACACCGGCCCGACCGGGCAATCGCTGGTCAGCTTCGGCGGTTCCGCCGCCAGCGAGAACGCGTACTACATCAACGGTTTCAACACGACGGAAAGCCAGCGCGGCCTGGGCGGTCTCACCCTGCCCTATGGCGCAATCGAGCAGCAGGAAATCTATACCGGCGGCTACAGCGCCCAGTACGGACGCTCCGACGGCGGCGTGATCAACATGGTGGGCAAGCGCGGCACCAACGAATGGCACTTCGGTGGCCAGGTACTGTGGGAACCGGCATTTGCGCAGTCCGATGCGCGTAATACGTACTACACCAACGGCTTGCCCGCCTCACCCATCGCCGGCGGCCTGTACGATCCCAACAGCCGCAATCGCCAGTGGACCACCACGGTGGATGCCTATGTCGGCGGGCCGCTGATCAAGGACAAGCTGTTCCTGTTCGTCGCCGCCGAGGCTTCGCGTCAGGAAGGCAGCACGGTCAACAATGTGTCCAGCGCCAAGCCCTACGTCGACTATCGCTACACCACGCCCAAGTGGTACGCCAAGCTCGACTGGAACATCACCGACAGCAACATCCTCGAAATCACCGGCGCATCGAGCAAGCGCTCCACCTCGGGCTCGATCTACGACTACGACTACAGCGCGCTGTCGCGCGGCGCTTACGTCAACGCCAACGACAACACCAAGACCGGTGGCGATCTCTACACGGCCAAGTTCACCAGCTACCTCACCGACCGCCTGACCTTCTCGGCGCTGTACGGCAAGATGAAGACGGTGAACTACGACGTGCCGGGCAACTACGACGGCAGCCTCACCTACCTCACCGATATCCAGAACCAGAACCCGGCATTCAACGGTGGCAACCCGATCGGCAACAGCCAGGTCACGCAGTCGCTCTTCAATCCCAATCGTCACAACAACAGCAACAACCTGCGCATCGACCTGTCCTACCAGCTCGGTTCGCACACCTTGTCGGCGGGTATCGACAACCAGAACGCGCGTGCGATCGACCAGGGCAGCCAGAACTCCGGTCCCGGCTACTACTGGCAGTACGCGTACACCACCACGCCGAACGTGGCGTTGATTCCCAACCTCGGCGTGGGCGCACCGGCGAACTATCCCAATGGGGCATCCGGTTACTACGCCGTGCAGTACGTGAACAGCTCGATCGCCAGCGTGCGTTCGGCGCAGCGCGCGCAGTACATCGAGGACAAGTGGCAGGTGACCGATCGCTGGCTGCTCTCGCTGGGCCTGCGCAACGACCAGTTCACCGACTACAACGCCAACGGCGAAGCCTATATCCGCCAGCGCAGCGCACAGTGGGCGCCGCGCCTGGGCTTCACCTGGGACGTGAACGGCGACTCCAGCTTCAAGGTGTACGGCAACGCCGGACGCTATTACCTCGGCTTGCCGCTCAATCCGGCACTCAATGCCGCCGGCGCCTATGTCGCCACGCAGCAGTACTTCACCTATAGCGGCATTGCGGCGGATGGCACGCCGATCGGCTTGACGCCCTTCTCCAATCCGGTGTCGTCCAACAACACGTACGGCGTGCTGCCCGACCCGAAGACGGTGACGGCGCAGAACATCAAGCCGGAATACCAGGATGAATTCATCCTCGGCTTCGACAAGACGCTGGGCACGAACTGGACGTACGGCGCCAAGCTGACGCAACGCATCCTGCGCACGGCCATCGACGATTACTGCGATGTGCCGGCCATCGAAAACAAGGCCGCACAGCTCGGTTACACGGTAAGCGCCACCAACAGTTGCTACCTGATCAACCCGGGTCGCGCCAATACCTTTACCGTGGTCGATGACGGCGGCGCCTATCGCAGCGTCTCGTTGAGCAATGCCGAGATGGGCTTCCCCACGCTCAAGCGCAAGTACTACGCGCTGGAGGCATACCTGGAACATCCGTTCGACGGCCGCTGGTACGGCAAGGTCGACTACGTGTTCTCGCGCAGCTACGGCAACACCGAAGGCCAGCTGCGTTCGGACATCCAGCAGACGGCGGCGTCCACCAGCATCGATTGGGACTTCCCGTCGCTGATGTCCTACGCCAACGGTGCGCAGAGCAACGACCACGCGCATCAGATCAAGCTGTTCGGCTACTACCAGATCACGCCGGAATGGCAGGTGTCGGGCAATCTCTCGATCGTCTCCGGCAACCCGCGCAACTGCCTGGGCTACTACGGTCCGGAGCAGACCGATCCGAACGGCTACGGCAGCTACTACCACTGGTGCGGCGGACAGCCTTCGCCTCCGGGCACGCATCGCCTGCCGTGGAACAAGCAGCTGGACCTCGGCGCCACGTACCGCCCAGCGTTTGCCGAAGGCAAGCTCGGTTTCTCGCTCAACGTGTTCAACGTGTTCAACTCGCAAGCCATCCTCAACGCCTACCCGTACTACCAGATCTCGCCGGGCACGCCTGATCCGCTGTACGGCTCGGCGGTCGTTCGCCAGCAACCGCGTTACGTGCGACTGGCCGCCACCTACGACTACTGATCACACGTCAACGATGCGTGCAGCCCCTCCCTGTACGCATCGGGCGGGATGGTCTTGGGGCCATCCCGCCCACCTTCTCCACCGGCACGAAACCTGAGTGAGGCACGCCACCATGTCGAACCTGCTCCGTCGCACCACCGCTCCGCTGGCCGCGGCCCTGATGCTGGTATCGCTGCAGGCGGCCGCCGCCGACAAGGCACCCACGACCATCGCCGATGCACTCAAGGCTGCGGCCACACAGCATCGGCCCGTGCTGGTCGATTTCCAGGCAGTGTGGTGTTACTCGTGCTACTACATGGCGAGCCACGTGTTGAACGGTCCCGAATGGGAGGCGGCGCAGCGCAAGGCCATCGTGGTCGAGTCGGATGCGGACTCGCCGGAAGCGCAGACGTGGATGAAGAAGCTCAAGACCTCGTTCCTGCCTACCTATGTGGTGCTGGACGAGCGCGGCAACGAGCTCGGGCGTATCACCGCCGAGCAGCCGCGAGAGAAGTTCTATCCGCAACTGGACAAGATCCTCGCCACCGGCAACACGCTGGATGGACTCAAGGACAAGGCCGGCAAAGGCTCGGTCGATGCGGTGGCTGCCGTGCTCGATGCCTATCAGGCGCGCGGCGAAGGCGATGACGGTTTTGCCTGGTTCGGCAGCCTGTCCGCATCGCTGCAGCAGAACGCACGCCAGGATGCACGCGTGACGCTTGCGCTGGACCAGCTCTCGCTGGCGAAGGCCAAAGCGTCCAAAGACCCGTCGGCCGTCGCCGCCAGTGCGCAGAAGGTGCTGGCGAAGGACATCGGTTGCCAACGACCGTACGTGCTGGACAACCTGCTGGAGGCCACCGAAAAACTGCCTGCGGCACAGCGCAAGACCACACTGGAAGCGCAACGCAAACCGCTGGATCGCTACGTGGACACCCATGTGCTGGTGAACCAGCCTGCCTGCGCCGACCAGCGCAGCGCCGTGCTGGCCAGCGCCGATCTCGATGAAGCGCTGGGTGATCACGCCTCCGCAACGGTCGTGCTTGATCGCGCGATCACGCTGACTCGACAGCGCCTGGGCAGCAACCTCGCCAGCGACCGCAACCTGGCGGACAACCTGCGCGTGTACCTGCTGCGCGCCAAGCGCACGGCGGAACTCAACGACTACCAGCGCAAGTTGATCGCGGCTTATCCCGACGACTACGTCTATGCCTATCGCTACGGCCGCAGCCTGATCGATGCGGGGAAGCCGGCAGATGCCTTGCCGTATCTCTCCCAGGCGGCGGACAAGGCCTACGGTGCCAATCGCCTCGCCGTCGCACAGCAGCGCGTGAAAGCCCTGAAGGCGCTGCATCGCGAAGACGAGGCCAGGAAGGTCGCCGCGGACGTGCTGGAAACCAATGGCCCATGGTTTCCCAAGCAGGCGGCCGCATTGAAGGCCGAATTGCAGGCGTGATCGGCGCGCAAACCTGCGCTCACGTGCCGCGTACCGGGCGACGCGCCATTGGCCACATCGCCAGCAACGCCACCACGCTGAAAACGGCGCCTGCATAGAACGTCGTGGACGCGCCATGCGTTTCCCACAGCCAACCGGCCACGACGCTCGCGCACAACATGGCCACGCCACTCACGAGATTGAAGAAGCCGTAAGCCGTACCGCGCAGGTCTGCCGGCGCGGTGTGGGCCACCAGGGCGGCAAGCAGGCCCTGCGTGATGCCCATATGCACGCCCCAGAGGGCAACGCCCAGCAAAACCGACGGCCAGTGCGCGCCAGTCGCGAGCACCAGATCCGAAGCCACGAGCACGGCCAGGCCAAGCGCGAGCAGGTAAGTCCGGTTCATCTGGTCGGACCAGCGGCCGAAGGGATACGCCGTGAGCGCGTACACCACGTTCATCGCCACCATCACGAGCGGCACCCAGGCGATGGGCATGCCGCCCTGCTGTGCACGCAGCACCAGGAACGCTTCGCTGAAACGGGCCAGCGTGAACATCGCCCCCACGCCGACCACCCACCAATAGGCGGAGCCAAGGCGCCCCAGGTTGGCGAAGCTCACGGGATTCGTGCGCTTCGACGCCGAGGCGACCGCAGGCTCGCGCACACCGAACGCAAACAACATCACCGACAGCACGCCGGGAACGACCGCCACCCAGAACACCGCGCGAAAGTCATCCTTCCATCGGAGCATGAATACCACCGCCAGCAGCGGCCCGAGAAAGGCGCCCACGGTGTCCAGCGATTGGCGCAAGCCGAACGACGCGCCACGCAGGTGTGCCGGCGCGATGTCCGCGACCAAGGCATCGCGCGGTGCAGCGCGAATGCCCTTGCCGGTGCGATCGAGCAGGCGCGCGAACATCACCAGCCCGACGCTGGTGGCCAGGGCGAACAGCGGCTTGCTCAACGCGCCCAACGCATAGCCGGAAATGCTGACCGCTTTGCGCTTGCCGAGGTAATCGCTGAGCGTGCCGGAAAACACGCGAACGATCAGGGCAGTGCCTTCGGCCAGGCCTTCGATGAAGCCGACGGCCAGCGTGCTCGCACCCAGCGTGGTCACCATGAACAGCGGCAACAGGCTGTGGATGAGCTCCGAGGAGATGTCCATCAGCATGCTCACGAAGCCGAGCACCCAGATGCCGGACGGGAGTTGCCGCAGCGCGTCCATCAGGCCGGTTTGTCGGGCGGGGTCGGTCTCGGAACGATCGCTCATGGAAGGGCTTCCAGGACGCCAAGCGATCATCGTAACCGGTAGCCAGGCCGACGAACCGCGGACGACCGGCCGATCCTCAAGGACATTGCGTCCTGCCCGCATCGCGGTGACCGAGCATCGAGAAACAGAAAAAACGAACCCCATCGCGCATCTCACGATGCGCGATGGATTTGCCTCGCCGCTGCAGCGCTAACGCCGCAACTGCGAGAGCAATTGCTCCAGCTCGCCGCGCAGGCGATCGAGCTCGGCCCGCGCTTCGTCGCGGGCCCGCACCACCGAGTGATGCACCGTCATCGGCACGACATGCATCGCCAGGGTTTTCTGCCTGGCGCGGTAGCGCCGTGCGCGCTCGGCGGGTGTCAGTGCATTGGGTTTTCGTGGTCGGCCGCGGGCACGTCTGAACGTCAGCGGCAACGCAAGCGTGCCGGGATCAAGGGGGTCAACCATTGGCGCATCCTCCGTCAATTTCGGCCGTTATTTTGCGTTACGTCACAAAAAATAGCAACAAGTTTTGACGAAAAATCAGTCACTCAGGGCTGATTTCTCATCTCGACTGAAACATTCTGGTGGGCGGCGCCCGGGCATCCGGATGTTCACGCGCCAAGGAGACTCGGCCCACTACCGTGCGGCTCACCACGTGCCGAAGTCGGCGCGGGGCGCAGGAGCACTCCGCCCGTGCAGCCTGGAGGACACAGGAAGATGGATTCGCTCTACGAGCTTTCGTCGCGTGCGATTCGGCGCATCTATGACGCGCGCCTGGACACCCCGCCCGTGCTGGATATCGACAGCTGCTTTCCCGCCGCACGCCGCTTCGAGGCGGCGTGGACGCAGTTGCGTGAGGAGGCGCAGGACGTGTTGCGCTCGGCGACGTCGATCCCGCGCTTCCACGAAATCATGCCGGCCCAGGCCGAGATCTCGGCAACCGACGGCCGGGACTGGCGCATGTTCCTGCTCAAGGTCTACGGCCAGGAGTTGCGCGCCAACCTGCTTCGCTGCCCCGTGCTGGGCGAGCTGCTGGCAGACACGCCCGAGGCGATCTCGGCGACGCTGTCGTTCCTCGCGCCGCACAAGCACATCCCGCAACACCGCGGCCCGTTTCGCGGCATCCTGCGCTACCAGCTCAACCTCGAAGTGCCGCCCGACAACGAAGGCAAGCCTGGCGCCGTGCTCTGGCTGGCCGGCCACGAACACCGGTTTGACGCCGGACAATCCCTGTTGTGGGACGACACCTATCCGCACGAAGTCTGGAACCACAGCGAGAGCACACGCATCGCGCTGCTGCTCGACGTTTGCCGACCCGAGATGCCGCTGGATCTTCGCCTGCTGTCGCGCACGATCACGGCCGGCGTCGGCGTGGTGGCGCGGCTGCGCGGCTTTTCCTGAAGCGACGCGTCAGCGCGGTGCGACGGAGCCTTCCGGCGAAGGCTCCGTCGCCGACGCATCCAGCTCGCCGCGCAGGCGCGGCAGCGATTGCGGGTAGCGGTCCTGCACGAAGGCGATCAGGCCTTCACGCACGCGGCAGCGCAGATCCCAGTTGCGGCCGGAATCGATCGAACTCACCAGCGCGCGCAACTGCACCGCGCGCTCGTTGGCGTCCGTCACCTGCAGGATCGACACGCGGCCATCCCATTCCGGCGCCTCCTTGCACAGGCGCATCAGCTCGTCGCGCAGGGGCGCCATCGGCACGCGGTAATCCAGCCACAGGAACACCGTGCCGATCAGCTGCGAACTCGTGCGCGTCCAGTTCTGGAACGGGTTCTCCATGAACCAGTTGAGCGGCACCACCAGCCGCCGATCGTCCCAGATGCGCACCACCACGTAAGTGCCGGTGATCTCCTCGACGCGCCCCCATTCCCCCTGGATGATCACCACGTCATCGAGGCGGATCGGCTGCGTCAGCGCGATCTGCAACCCCGCCACCAGGTTGCTGAGCACAGGCTTGGCGGCGAGACCCAGCGCCAGGCCTGCCAGGCCCGCGGACGCGAGCAGGCTGGTGCCCAGTTGGCGCACGCCGGGAATGGTCAGCAGGATCGCGCTGGCACCAAGCAGGATCACGACGACTTCGGCCGTGCGTCGCAGCACGCGCACCTGGGTCAGCATGCGGCGCGCGGAGAGGTTGTCGCTGACATCGATGGGATAACGGCGGATGGCGACAAGCTCGAGCGTGCGCAGGCAACGCAGCACCAGCCACGTCACGCTGATCATCAACGCGATGACCAGCACATGCTGAATCAAGGCGAATGACGGCAGGACATCCGTATCCGGCACCACGCGCAGGGCCGCCACCAGCGTCAGCAGCGGAATCACCCATTCCATCGGCGCGCTGGTCCTGCCCAGCAGGTTGGCCAGCACCGGCCGGCGGCGCGCGAGCCGCCCCAGGATGGCATAGGCCACGACGCGCAAAGCCAGTGAGGCCAGCAGGGCAACGACCAGGGCCATGCCCAGCCGCGTCCACGGGTCGTCGTTCCACAGGTGGGCCAGGACGTTCATGAGACGCGTCCGGGCGGGCTCGGCGACGACCCTGCCCTCGCCTGTCGAATCATCGCGCGCTGAAGTCAGTCTTCCGGCGCCTTGGCCGGAATGAACGGCGATACCGGGTCGCTGGCCGGGAAGGTTTCTTCCAGGGCCTGGTCGTGGTTGTCGCTCTCATGGCGCTTGCGCTCTGCGCGCTGCCCCTGGCTCTCGCGCTCAGGGGCCTTGTGGTGCTTGTCGTGGGTGTGATCCACGTCTTTGCGATCGTGACTGGACATGGCGAAGTCTCGGCGTGTCGCGGCTCTTGCTGTCGATCTTCAAACAGCAAGTGTTAGCGTCGTGCCTTGAAGACGTGACCAGACGTCGACAACGTTCAAGTTGCCGTCAAACGCCGCGGACCGATCACCATGACGGTCCGCGGCGCAGACATGAGGCGATCAGGCGCGCCGGCTTGTCTCGAACAGGAACCACACGCGGCGTTCGGCCTCGTCGATCCAGTTCTCCAGCAGGCTGGCGGTCGCCACGTCGCCGTATTCGTCGCACAGCTCGTGCGTCTTGCGCATGTAGCCGATCAGACTGCCGTTGTCTTCGCGCAGTTCCGCGAGCATGTCGTCCGGCGTGACGAAATCCGCGTCGTTGTCGAGCAGGCGTTTCATGCGCGAGGCATGCCCCAGCGAACGCAAGGTGGTGCCACCGATCTTGCGCACGCGCTCGGCGATCGGATCGACGGTTGCGTAGATCTCGTCGGACTGCTCGTCGAGCAGCAGGTGGTAATCGCGGAAGTACGGGCCGGACATGTGCCAATGGAAATTCTTGGTCTTCAGGTACAGGGCCAGCACGTCGGCCAGCAAGGCATTGAGCTCGCCGGACAAATCGCGCGTCGCCTTCTCGCCCAGCGTAGATGGCGTGTTGAGGGCCGCCTTCTGGCGGGTCTTGGCTTTGCTTGTGTCGCTCATGGGTTGCTCTCCGGGGTGATGGGAGGTGGAACGAACGTCGGAATCATGTCGGCACGGCGGCTTCATCCGCGTCCCGATGACGAAGATAGGCTGCCAATGCGACAACCGGCGGTGCTACGAAGCACCACATGCCCGCATAGGCATAGAGCAACGCGGCCGCCGCACAGCCGGCGGCAAAGGCCAGCACGGCAAGGCTCATGCGTGACAGTCGCGCATCCACCGCGGCCTTTTGCTCGGCAGACACGCCATGGATGCGATCGGCGACGTCCAGCATGATCTGGGTGGTGGTGCCGGTCATCAGCGTCGAGGGCGGCATGCTGCCCAGGTGCACGCGATGCACGGCGTTCTGGATCGCCATCGCCGTTACCAGGGTCATGCCCAGCAGCGTGGCGGACCAGCTGTCGCCCGCGCCGAACGGGCCATAGCGCAAGGCCAGCACGGCCGCCACCACGAACAGGGCGAACTTCAGGAACAGCAGCGTGCGCACCACGGGCAGGCCTCGTTGCATCAGCCAGTAACGCAACAGCCGAGCCAGCACGACAACCACGCAGAACACCGGCAGCGCAAGCAGCTTGGCGATGATGCCGGACGTACCCAGCACCAGGGCAGCACCAAGGGTGACGAAGTTGCCCGTCACGTGCGCCGTGAACAGGCCATGCAAGGCCATGAATCCCGCAGTGTCGACGTAGCCGGCATTGACGCTCAATATCGTCGACAAAGGTGCCTGGTTAGCCATGTTGTCATGTACTCCGGTGACGCGTGTGAGCGGGCGACCCATCGGTCACCACATGGTTTTGAGTTCGATGCCCAGATAGTCGCCGTCGTGTCCACCGGCCAGACGGATCACGCGGCCCGCGTCGTAATGCACAGCTTCCACTGCGCCGGTGAAGTTGGCGTTGAAGGCATAGTCCACGCGCAACTGGGCATAGGCGCCTGTCCAGTGCCCGCCCTGCCCGGCGGTGCCTGGCAAAGGAATGTTGGGCTGCACGTAGACCGCATCCTTCGTGGATTCGCGCCACTGGAACCCCAGCGCGCCCATCACCGTCAGCCGGGCGACCGGCTGAAGGGTGAGACTGGGTTTCACATGGCGAAGGTTGGCATAGCCGGTGAAGCCGGCCAGGGTGAAGTAGTAGCCATTGGGAAACAGCGGATTGAAGGTGCCCAGCGTGCCATCGTCACGCTGGCCATCGCCCGAGGCCGCGTCGAACTGGAGTCCGATGCGGGGATGCCAGCCTGCGTCCCATGTATAGCCCACGCGCGCACCGCTGCCCCATGCATCGATGTCCTTGCTGCCCACGTGGCCGCGCTGGGCCATGCCCTCGACGTCCCAGTCCAGCCCGGCCGCCTTGCCGGCGAAGCGCGCGTCGTACACGTCGCGCCGCTCGTCGCCGGTGGCATCCAGGTAGCGCGCGCCGTCGCGGCTGTAGCGCGAGTAGTACGCCGACAACTCGTTGCCGCCAAGCACCAGGCGCTCCACGCGCAGGGTATTGAAGCGGAAGCGGTGGTTGGACGTGTCGTCGAACGGATGCCGGTCGTCGTACTGAACGGGCTGGCTGACGAAGCCGATGAAACGCCACTGCCCCGTTTCCCAGTCCGCCCAGATCGCATCGAAGGACTGCCGCACATTCGGGCCGTCGCGCAGCGACACGAAGCGCTGCAGGTCGAAAGCGAAATCCTGTCGACCGACGCGTGCCTTGAAGGTGCCGGCACCGAACTTCCGCACGTACGCCACGAACGCCAGGCGAAGGTCCCACGGATTGCGGTCGGCGCCGCCGACCACCTGCTTGTTCACCGTCCGCGCATCCTCGACCTGCACGAACGCCTGCCAGTACGAGGCGAAGCGCAGGTCGGCATGCAGCTGCAGTCGCTGCAACAGATAGGTGTTGTCGGGGTTGCCGATACCGAAATTGGCAGCGTCCGACATTTCCGTTCGCTCACGCAAATTCGCGCCCAGCGACAGATAGGTGTCCTTGTTCGCATCGCTCAGCGGGATGTACTTGAACGCATCGCCCCACTGCGTGCGCAACGCAGGATCGGCCAGCGCGGACCAATCCTCCTGCCAGCGATTGCTGCTGAGCTTGGGACGCGCAGCGGACACCTGCACGGGCGCTGCCGTGTCATCGACATCCTGCGCCTGCGACATGGCAGGCACGCAGGTCGCCATGCCGAGCAAGGCCACGCCGCCGCACCGCATGCAGGCCACCCGCGCCGCACGCATGGACCGGCACCGATGCGCCACCCTGCCCGGCCTAGTGCGTCGTGTTGGCGTGGATTTCGGCAACGTAGCCACCGGGGAATTCCACTATCGCCGATTCGCGCCCCTCGCTGGTGAAGGGCTCGACCAGCACCTTGGCGCCATGTGCTTTCGCCTTCGCCAGCGTGTCGCCCAGGTTGGCCACTTCGTAGCCCGTCAGCTCATGGCCGTACGGATACGGCAGATGGCCGTCGGTCACCAGCACCGTCATCTTGCCGAAGGTGGATTCGATGCGGATGCGGCGATAGCTGTCCTTCGGCCGCCCGATCTCCACACCGGGCGCCTGCTTCGTATCGGACACCGCCTTGCCATGCGAGAACGCGAGGAAGCTTTTCACGAACGCATCCGCGCGACCGGCCGATACGTACACGCGATTCTCGGGAACGGTCTGGAACGCCGCATAGTTCGGCGGCGTGGTGTGCCAGTACAGCTGCATGTTCACGCCACCCGGCCACTGGATCACCACGTCGCGACCGATCGGATCGGGAAAGATGTCGACGATGACATCCGCACCCGATGCACGCGCGGCCTTGACCGCGACGTCGAGGTCGGTGACCAGGTAACCCGTACGCTCGCTGCCAAACGGATGCGGCACCGGCGTGCGGAACCCGAACAGCGACACCGTGCCCACCGGCGTCTGCAGCAGCTGCGTGCTGGTGCTGCTGGGCGTCGGCGTCACGGTGGCGATGCCTTGCCTGGTGCTCTGCCCGCCGAAGGTGCCGAGGAAACTCTCGACGAAACGATCGACGTCGGAGGGAGCGACATAGACATGGGTGGTGTCGTACTGCGAACCCACAGCCACCATCGGCGCGGCTGCTTCTTTGGCGAAAGGCGCCAGCGGCGCGCCCAGGCTCAGGGCCAGGAGGAGAAGCTTGGAAAACATGCGCATGGAGAGCTCCTTGCAGATCAGGAACGGGCGGAAGAGGAAAGCGAAGTCGCGCGCTCGTGCAGGTCATGCCACGCCACCAGCACGAAGCCGCCCACCAGGCCGAGGTGCTCGAAGAAGGCATTGGTCATGCCGAAGCGTGCCGGCGCGGGCGCGTCCCAGAAACGATTGGCCACGAAGGTCGCCGCCAGCGTGAACACGGCAAGCGCCACGGCGCCAAGCCAGCGCCCGCGATTGCACAGGATCGCCAGCGATGCGCCCAGTTCCAGCACGATCACGGCCAGCGTCACCGGCACCGCCGGCGACATGCCGAAGTGCGCGGTCTCGGCGACGGCACCGCTGAAGTCCATGGCCTTCTGCATGCCGCCCTGCAGGTAGGCGGCGCAGAGCCCCAGCAGGGCCAACCAATGCACCACCGGTGTGGCGAACCAGGTCATGCGCGTCATCGAAGAAGCATTCACGGCGAGCGTCCTATACCGCCCAGCACGCACAGCCCAACGCGCCCCAGAACGACTTGAGGTCCGAAGCCGGCACCCGGCTCGCCCATGCGTTGGCATGGTCGTGGCCATGCACGCCACAGGCATGGTCGCATCCGCAACTCACGCGTGGCGCTGCTTGCTGTTCGCGACGCGCCTGTGCCCATGCGCCGTAACCGCCATAGACGCGCACCGGCGACCACTCGGGCATCGCTGGCGGCACGCTCACGTCTTCGAGCGATGCGAAGCCACCCGCGCCATACACCACGCGTCCGCCCACGATGGTGAGCAAAGAGGTGGTATCGGCGATGTCATCCTCGGGGCAGGCGAAGAAATCGCGGTCGGGCACGATGAGGTCGGCAAGCTGGCCCACCTTGATCTGGCCCTTGTTGCCCTCTTCGCTGGAGAACCAGGTGACGTGCTCGGTCCACATGCGAAGCGCCGTCTCGCGATCAAGACAGTTGCGCCGCGGGTAAATGCCGAGGCCGCCGACGGTCTTGCCGGTGACCAGCCACGACAGCGACACCCACGGGTTATACGAGGCGACACGCGTGGCGTCGGTACCCGCGGACGTCTTCACGCCCTTCTCGAGGATGCGCGCCACCGGTGGCGTGGCCTGGGCCGCAGCGGCGCCGTAGCGTTCCACGAAGTATTCGCCCTGGTAGGCCATGCGATGCTGCACGGCCACGCCGCCGCCCAGCGCCGCGATGCGGTCGATCGAGCGCTCGGAAATAGTCTCGGCATGATCGAAGAACCAGTGCAGCCCTTCCAGCGGAATATCGCGATTGACCTTCTCGAACACATCCAGCGCGCGGCTGATGGTTTCGTCGTAGGTCGCATGCATGCGCCACGGCCAGCGGTTTTCGGCGAGGATGCGCACCACTTCCTCAAGGTCGCCTTCCATCTGCGGCGGCATGTCGGGGCGCGGCTGGCGGAAATCCTCGAAGTCGGCGGCTGAGAACACCAGCATCTCGCCGGCGCCGTTGTGGCGGAAGTAATCGTCGCCCTGCTTGTATTTGGACGTCCGCGTCCAGTTCAGGAAATCGTCCTTTTCCTGCTTGGGCTTCTGCGTGAACAGGTTGTACGCCAGGCGGATGGTGAGCTGGTTCTCGGCAGCCAGCTTCTCGATGACGGCATAGTCTTCCGGATAGTTCTGGAAGCCGCCACCCGCGTCGATCGCGCCGGTGACGCCGAGCCGGTTCAACTCGCGCATGAAATGGCGCGTGGAGTTGAGCTGGTAGTCGAACGGCAGCTTCGGCCCTTTGGCCAGCGTCGCGTACAGAATGGCCGCGTTGGGCTTGGCCAGCAGCAGACCGGTAGGGTTGCCCGCGCCATCGCGCGTGATCTCGCCGCCCGGCGGCTCGGGTGTGTCCTTCGTGTAGCCCACGGCACGCAGCGCGGCAGCGTTGAGGATGGCGCGGTCGTAAAGGTGCAGCAGGAACACCGGCGTATCCGGCGCCACCGCGTTGAGTTCGTCGATGGTCGGCAGGCGCTTCTCGACGAACTGGTGCTCGGTAAAGCCGCCGACCACGCGCACCCACTGCGGCGCCGGCGTGATCGCGACCTGCGCCTTCAACATCGCCATGGCATCGGCAAGCGAACGCACGCCGTCCCAGCGCAGCTCCAGGTTGTAGTTGAGACCGCCGCGGATAATGTGCAGGTGGTTGTCGATCAATCCCGGCAACACGCGGCGGCCGTTCAGGTCGATCACGCGCGTCGAAGCATCCGCCAGCGCCAGCACGTCGGTCGCGCTTCCCACGGCGGCAAAGCGGCCACCGCGGATGGCGACGGCCTGCGCTTCGGGGTGCGACCGATCCAGCGTGGTGAAGCGGCCGCCGTGCAGGATCAGCTCGGGCGCCACCGTTACCGCATTCACGAGCGCTGCTCCGGGTCCGTCCTGGCGGTGGGCATCGCCTTGGGCAGCTCGCCGAACACATGCGGTTTCACATGCGTGCGCACCCAGCTGATCGTCACCGCCTCACGCTGCCACAGGTGCTTCACCAGCGGCGGCAACTGCTCGCCGATCAGGATGCCGAGCAGGCCCACCAGGGCGATCACCGGTGGCGCCGGCGAACGCACGTTCAGCAGGCTGTAGATGATGCCGACCAGCAGGCCGGCACCGAGCGAAAACAGATAAGGCTTCATCGACGTATTCCCGCAACGCGGAGCCGGCAGGCGTGCCGCCGGCCCATGCTTCAACCTTCGTGTGCGCCGAACATGGTCTGGGCGTAGATGATGCCAAGGCCATACGAACCGGCGAATCGCTTGGCGACGCCCGTGGTGCTGTCATAGCTCTCGGTGCGCGCCCAATCGCGCTGCATCTCCAGCAGGTACTGCACCGACGTCATCGGGCGCGCGCCCGCCTGGACCATGCGCTCCATCGCGCGGTTGTGCGCCTCGGCGGAGACGTCGCCACAGGCATCGGCAATCACGTACACCTCGAAGCCCTGGTCGAGCGCGGACAACGCCGGACCGACGATGCACACCGATGTCCACAGGCCGGCGAACACGATGCGGTCCTTGCCGATCTCGTTCACGCGCTTGATCACCGCCGCGTCTTCCCAGGTGTTCATGGAGGTGCGGTCGAGCAGCGCCTGTCCCGGGAACGGATCGGTGACCTCGCTGAACATCGGGCCCGAGAAACTCTTCTCCGCCACGGTGGTGAGGATGGTCGGCACCTTGAAACTGGCCGCTGCGTGGGCAACCAGCGCCGCGTTGTTGCGCAACGTGACGGCGTCGATCGAATGCGTCGCGAAGGACATCTGCGACTGGAAGTCGATCAGGATCAAGGCGTGATCCGTCGGCGTGAGCAGCTGTTTGCCCGGCGTCGGGCTGGCTTGGATGGCCATGAGAAATACCCCTCTGGTATGGCGCCGGCCCTTCGAGGCCAGCGCCACGGAACAAACGATCAGGAACGGATGAAATCGAGCAGGTCCTTGTTGACCTGTTCCTGATGAGTCGCCGTCAGGCCGTGCGGTGCGCCCGGATACACCTTCAGCGTGGCGTGCTTGATGATCTTGGCCGAGAGGCGGCCGGAGTCGTCGATCGGCACGATCTGGTCGTCATCGCCATGGATCACCAGCGCGGGCACTTCGATCTTCTTCAGGTCGGGCGTGTAGTCGACTTCGGAGAACTGCTTGATGCAGTCGTACTGGCCCTTCAGGCTGCCCAGCATGCCCTGCAGCCAGAACGAATCGCGCATGCCCTGCGTGGCCTTGGTGCCGGCACGGTTGGCGCCGAAGAACGGGCCTGACAGGTCCTTGAAGAACTGCGAGCGGTCGGCCAGCGTCTTGGCGCGGATGTCGTCGAACACTTCGATCGGCAGGCCGCCCGGATTGTTCGGGCCCTTCACCATGATCGGTGGCACGGCGCCGATCAGCACGATCTTGGCCACGCGCGAGTTGCCATGGCGACCGATGTAGTGCGCCACCTCACCGCCACCGGTGGAGTGACCCACGAGCACGATGTTCTTCAGGTCCAGCTTTTCGATGAGCGCGGCCAGGTCGTCCGCGTAGGTGTCCATGTCGTTGCCGTTCCACGGCTGGCCCGAACGGCCATGGCCACGACGGTCGTGCGCGATGGTGCGGTAGCCGTGCGAGCTAAGGAACAGCATCTGTGCATCCCAGGCATCCGCCGATAGCGGCCAGCCATGGGAAAACACGACAGGCTGACCCTGTCCCCAATCCTTGTAGTAGATCTGCGTCCCGTCCTTCGTGGTGATCGTGCTCATAGTGGGGTGTCCATGCGGAGGTTGAGAAGGCGCCGTGGCGCCGAGGGAGGACGTCGGCATCGCCAGTCCGCCGACCGGCAAGGCCAACGCGGCGGAAACCGTTGCCATTTGGCCGAGGAACTGGCGGCGTGCCAGGTCGGTGTCCGGGCTGCGATCGTCGATCGACATCGGGATGCTCCGTAGAGCCCTGCCATGCACGGCCCCTTTGCGCAGCCGTCCCGATGAGGACCGCGACGATGCGGGGCGGAAGGTCAGGACGAGGTGAACAACAACGCCGGTGTGCCGGCGTGACGTGCGAATCATTCTGTCGCCGCGACGGCGGGACCACATGCCCCAACGCGGGGAATCTTGGCTACCCGATCAGGTAAACACGCGAGGCGTCATGCTCTCGCTCGCCGCGATGTTGCATCGCTGTTACAGCTGCGATCTCAGCTGTCGAAGAAACCGCGATTGCGCGCCAGCGTCACCGCATGCGTGCGGTCCAGCGCGCCGAGCTTGGTCATGATGTTCTTGAGGCGCGCCTTCACCGTGTCTTCCGACACGCAGAGGATGTCGGCGATGCGCTTGTTGGTGTTGCCGGTGGCGACCAGGCGCAGCACGCTCAGCTCCCTGTCGCTGAGCATTTCCGACCAGGCATGCGAGGCGATGTCGCCTGCGACCTCCGACGCCACCACGCGCCGGCCGTTCATGACCGAGCGGATCGCGGCGAGGATCTCCTCGCGCGTGGCGGTCTTCAGCATGTAGGCATTGGCGCCTTGCGTGAGCGCGCGCTTCACCCGTGCGTCGCCGGGGTACGAGGTGAGCACGATGATGCGGGCCTGCGGAAACTCCGCGCTGATCGCGTGGATGGCCTGCAGACCGTCCACGCCAGGCATCTGCAGGTCTATCAGGGCGACGTCGGGCAGCAGTTCGCGGAAGCGGACGATGGCCTCCGCGCCATCAGCCGCCTGGCCGACCACTTCCATGTCGGGACTGCTTTCCAGGGCTACGGCGATGCCATCGCGCATGATGGGATGGTCATCGGCGATCAGCACCCGGATGCGGTCTTCGCCGCCTGTCACCATCGCTCCTCCTGGCTCGGCCATCCTTCGTCCGCGCCGCGCGGACACTTCGACAGCGCTGACACTATCTGGGCACGCGCCACAAGGTTCAATGCCCATTCGGGTGAATCTGCTCGCCGCATGCGCACGCCGTCGTTATGATTCCTATCCATTCGGCTGACGTGGCAGAAAAGCATGACGATGGTTGGCCGGCGACACGCGCTGCTTCGATCGGGAGGCGCGCCCGCGCGGCTGCGTGCGCGCTCCTGGCGCGTGCTGTTGTTCCTGCTGTGCTGCCTGGCCACCGCGGCGAATGCCCTGGCTTCCGGCAACGCCATCGAATTCCGCCGCAAGCAATGGACCATCGATTCGGGCGCGCCGGCCGACATCTGGGCGCTGGCGCAGGGCCGCAGCGGATACCTGTGGCTCGGTACCGGCAATGGCCTGTACCGCTTCGACGGCGTGCGTTTCGAGCGCTTCGAGCCGTTGGCGGGCGAGGCCTTTCGCTCCAACGACATCACCGCGCTGAAGATGATGCCGGACGATGCGCTATGGATCGGCTTCTACTACGGCGGCGCGAGCCTCGAGCGCGATGGTCATCTGGTCCACTACGCGCCCGGCGCTTCGTTTCCTTCAGGCATGGTGTACGCCTTCGATCAGACGCGCGACGGCGCCGTGTGGGCGGCGACGGATGGCGGGCTGGCCCGTTTCGATGGCCGCGAGTGGCGCATCGTGGGTCAGGACTGGCATTACCCCGCCAAGCGGGCCGATTGGGTGATTGCCGCACGCGACGGCACGCTGTGGGTGACCACCGGCGAACGTCTCGTGTTCCTGCGACCCCGCGCGACGCGTTTCGAGGAAACCGACCAGTCGGTGTATCGCGGCAGCGTGATCGCGCAGGCACCCGACGGCACCTTGTGGCTGTCGGACCACGACCGCGGCACGCGCGCCCTGCCCGGCCTGGATGCCGACCATCCGCGCATCGGCGAGCGCGCACCCAATGCCGACGATTACGGCTGGAGCCACCGCCTGCTGTTCGACCAGTACGGCAGCCTCTGGGGCACCGGCGTGGACAACGGCGGCATCTACCGCGTCGCCGACTACACGCGTCATGCGAAGGGCGAGTCGCTGCGCCCCACCGACATCGCCGAGCTGTTCGACCGCAGCAGCGGCCTGGTCACCAATCGCACGGTTCCTTTGCTGCAGGACGCGGAAGGCACCGTGTGGGCCGGCACCAACATGGGCCTGGTGAGCTTTCATCGCAACAACGTCAAGGTGCCGACGGACGTACCGCTGGGCAACGCATCCAACTATGCGATGGCCGTGGATGAACATGGCACGCCGTGGATCGTCAACAACGGCACGCTGTGGCGCATCGATCCGCAAGGTGCTACCCGGGTGCGCGGCGACCTGCACGACATCAACAGTGCGCTGTTCGATCACGACGGCCACCTGTGGATGATCGGCCGCCACGATCTGTACCGGCTGGACGGCGGAACGCTGGACAGCATTCCGCTGCCTGCCGACGTCGGCACCGTCAGCGCTTTTGCCATCGACCACGACGGCACGCCCTGGGTGTCCTTCGTCGGGCTCGGCCTCTATCGCGTCGAAAACGGCCGCTTCGTATCCACGTCGCCAAGCCCTGCGCTCGCCTCGCTGACGCCCACCGCCCTGGCCGTCGACGCTGCCGGCCACCTGTGGCTCGGCTATCCGGACAACGTGCTGGCGGACTTCGACGGCAGGCAGGCCCGCGTGTACCGACGCGAGGATGGTCTGCATGTCGGCCACATCACGGTAATCAAGCCGCTGGATGGCGAAGTGCTGATCGGCGGCGAACTGGGACTGGCCCGCCTGCGCGAGGGCCGCGCGCAATCGATCGTCATCGCCGACAACGACGTCTTCAGCGGGATCAGCGGCATCGTCAAGGACACGGGCGGCGACCTCTGGCTCAACGCCGGCAAGGGCGTGGTACGCCTGACCGCCAAGGAAGCCGAGATGGCCTTCAGCCATCCAGGCTATCGACCGGCCTACCGGCTGTTCGATTACGACGACGGCCTGCCCGGCATCGCGCTGCAGGCGGCCATCGCACCCACCGCCTTCAGCGATGCGGACCACAACCTGTGGTTCCTCACCAACCAGGGGCCTGCGTGGATCCAGCCCGGCGAGATCCACAGCAATGCGCTACCTCCGCCCGTGGATGTCCTCGGCCTCACGGCCGATGGCACGCGACATGCGCCGAAGGCAGGACTGCGCCTGCCCAAGGGCACCGACAACGTGCAGATCCAGTACACCGCGGCCAGCCTGGCCATTCCCGGCCGGGTGCGCTTCCGTTACAAGCTGGATGGCGTGGACGCGGCATGGCAGGACGCGGGAAGCCGACGTGAGGCGTTCTACGCGAATCTCGCCCCGGGCACCTACCGCTTCCATGTCATCGCGGCGAACGACGACGGCGTGTGGAACAGCAAGGGCGCGGAGTTCGCCTTCTCCATCGCGCCGTGGTTCTACCAGACGGGCTGGTTCGCCGCGGCGTGCGCACTCGTGGCGCTCGCCGCGGTGATCGCGTTTTTCGCCTGGCGCACGCGACTGGCCGCCGAACGCATCCATCTGCAACTGAGTGAGCGCATGGACGAGCGCGAGCGCATCGCGCGGGACATCCACGACACCTTGCTGCAAGGCATCCAGGGCCTGCTGCTGCGATTGCAGGCGCTGGTCTCGGGCATGCATGCGGAAGACCGCCATGCAGCGGCCTTGAAGGACGCCATTGCGCAGGCACGCGAGATGGTGATCGAAGGACGCGGCAAGATCGTCTCGCTGCGTGGCGACAGCCCGGAATACACCGAACTGGTGCAATCGTTGCTGGCGGTGGGTGAAAACCTCGCCTCGCTCTACCACACGGACTTCCACATCCGGTCCGAAGGCAAGGCGCGCCCCATCCTTCCCAGTGCGTTCGATGAAATCCTCGACATCGTGCGCGAGGGTATCCGCAACGCGTTCGTGCACGCGCAGGCGACGCGCATCGACGTGCTGGTCGTGTACGAGCAACGCCAGCTGCGCATCGTCGTGACGGACGATGGCAGCGGCATCGACGAGCAAGCCCTGCGGGACGCCGCGCAGCGCGGACACTGGGGCGTCAAGGGGATGCACGAACGCGCGGGCAAACTGGGCGCGAAGCTGATGCTTGGCCATCGCGCGCCGCATGGCACCGAGCTCACGCTGAGGGTGCCATGCCGCGTGGCGTTCCGGGACGAACCGCCCCGGTTCACGCCACCCAGGCGCCGCGCGGTCTCCTGACCGGCGTTACTTCGCTTCCTTCTCCATCAGCTTGTCGACCAGGCTGGCGGGCACTTCCTCGTAGTGGTCGAACTCCATGGTGAACGTGCCGCGTCCACGCGTGGCCGAGCGCAGGAAGTTGATGTAACCGAACATCTCGGCCAGCGGCACGAAGCCCTGCACGAAAGCCTGCGTGCCACGCTGCCCCTGGTCGCTGACGGTGCCGCGACGGCGATTGATGTCGCCGATCACATCGCCGAGATAATCCGGTTCGGTGACCACTTCCAGCCGCATCACCGGCTCCAGCAGCTTCGGCTTGCTGAGCCGCTGCGCCTCGCGGAAGCACTGCTTGGTGGCGATCTCGAAGGCGAGCGCAGACGAATCCACGTCGTGGAATTTGCCGTCGATCAGGCGTGCCTTGAAATCGACCACCTCGTAGCCGGCCACCTGTCCCTCGCGCGCCTCCACCGTCACCGCATGCTCCACCGCCGGGATGTACTCGCGCGGAATGCGGCCGCCGACGATTTCATCGGAGAACACGATGCCGCCGCCGGTATCCAGCGGTTCGAACACCATGGTGACTTCGGCGAACTGGCCCGAACCGCCCGACTGCTTCTTGTGCGTGTAGGTGTGCTGCACGGCCTTGCCGAACGCCTCGCGGAAGCTCACCTTGGGCTTGCCCATGTTCGCGTCCACGCCCAGTTCGGTGCGCATGCGATCGATGGTCACTTCCAGGTGCAGCTCGCCCATGCCCTTGAGCACGGTCTCGCCGGTTTCCTTGTCCACTTCCAGCCGCAGCGACGGATCGGCCTTCACCATCTTGTAGAGCGCGGCGGAGAGCTTGTCGACATCGTTGCGATGCTTGGGCTCCACCGACACGCTGATCACCGGGTCGGGGAAACGCATGCGTTCGAGCAGCGCCGGATGCGCGGGATCGCACAGCGAATCGCCCGTCTCGGTTTCCTTCAGCGAAACGAAGGCGCAGATGTCGCCCGCGCGCACCTCGTCGATCTCGCGCGTGGCATTGGCCTGCACTTCGACGATGCGACCCACGCGCTCCTTCTTGCCGCGCGTGACGTTGAGCAGGTTGTCGCCCTTCTTGATCACGCCCGAATAAATGCGGCAGAAGGTCAGCGTGCCGAACTGGTCGTTGATCACCTTGAAGGCGAGCACGCGCGCCGGCGCGTCGTCGATGACGCCCTGCTCGCCCACCACATGGCCGTTTTCGTCCACCAGCGCGATGCCGCCGTTCTCGCCCGGGAAAGGCAGGTAGTCCACCACGGCATCCAGCAGCTGCTGCACGCCCTTGTTGCGATAGGACGAACCGCAGAACACCGGCACGAGCTTGGCCGACACGCAGCCCTTGCGGATGCATGCCTTGAGCGTTTCCATGTCGAACTCGCCGGTTTCGATCAGCTTCTCGAACGCCGCATCGTCCATCGACAACGCACGCTCCAGCGTCTCTTCGCGCAGCTTGGGCAGGTCGGCGATCCATGCCTGGTCGGCCGCGGCGGAAAACTTCACGCGGCCGGGAATGTCCGCGAGCGGCACGGTTTCCCACGGGCTGTCCTTGTCGTCGCCCTGCCACAGGTAGCCCACGCCGGCCACGAGATCGACCATGCCGATGAACTCGTCGTGCGAACCCAGCGGCACCTGGCACAACAGCACGTTGGCGCCCAGGCGCTCGCGGATGCCCTTCACGCAATGGTCGAAGTTCGCGCCGATGCGATCCATCTTGTTGACGTAGCAAAGGCGCGGCACGTTGTACTGGTCGGCCAGGCGCCAGTTGGTCTCGGTCTGCGGCTCCACGCCGGCCACGCCGTCGAACACCACCACCGCACCGTCGAGCACGCGCAGGCTGCGGTTCACCTCGATGGTGAAATCCACGTGGCCGGGCGTATCGATCAGGTTGATCTGGTAGCCCTTCCACTCGGTGGAGACCGCCGCCGACTGGATGGTGATGCCACGCTTGCGCTCCTGCTCCAGGTAGTCGGTCGTGGTCGAGCCCTTGCCTTCCTTGGTGTCGTGCACGTCGATGATCTGGTGCTTTTTACCCGTGTAATAGAGGATGCGCTCGGTCGTCGTGGTCTTGCCCGCGTCGATGTGGGCGATGATGCCGATGTTGCGGTACAGCGGTAGCGCTTTTTGCCGAGCCATATGATCCTGTCCAGAAATATCCACTTAGCCGGATGGACGACGACCTGATCGGCCATCGTCACCCCGGAACCCTCGCCACACATAAGGTCGTTCAGCCGCGCATCAATGCCGCGTGAAGGCAGCCCCCGGGGGCCGCCTGGCGACCGGTAGCACTTGACGCGACCGCCGGGCGCGTCGCCTGATGGGTGGCACCGCCCGCATCCCCTGCTCCGCCTCTCCACTGTCAATACCCTGACGGCTCGTCGCGTCATGACGATCCGTTATGAGCTCGAAACCATTGGTCATTGGACATGTTTGGACGTCTATACCGCTATTGACGCCATCGTCACGTGGCGTATAGCCTGCAATTGTTGCAACGCATCAATCACGTGGGATACCCAAAAACATGCATAAAAACCGCCCCCTCCCCGCCAGCACCCCCACCCTCGCCGCCCTGGCCCTGCTTACTTCGATCTCCAGCCTGCACGCACAGGATGTGAACCCGCCCACGCCCGACAACGCCAAGAAACTCGGCACCGTGATCGTCACCGGCACGCGCGCGGACAACCGCACCGAAAGCAGTTCGCTCACCCCGATCGACGTCGTTTCCGCCCAAACGCTCAAGCAGACCGGCACGACCGAGCTCACCACGGCATTGGCGCGCATCATCCCTTCGCTCACCTTCCCGCGCCCTGCGGCAGCCGATACGGCTGATTCGCAGCGCCCGGCGCAGCTGCGCGGGCTTTCGCCGGACCAGGTGCTGGTGCTGGTGGACGGCAAACGCTGGCACCCGGGCGCGATCCTGCTCACCAACGGCGTACTGGGACGCGGCTCGCAGGCGGTGGATCTCAACACCATCCCGATGGGGGCCATCGACCATATCGAGGTGCTGCGTGACGGCGCCTCCGCCCAATACGGCTCCGACGCCATCGCCGGCGTGATCAATATCGTGCTGAAAAAGGGCGCACAGGGCGGCGACGTCGAAGTCACCGGTGGCCAGTATTCCGCGGGCGACGGCCGCCAGTGGCAGGGTTCGGCCAACTTCGGCATACCGCTCAACAACGACAAGGGCTGGATCCGCTTCACCCTGCAGGACGGCAATCAGGACTACACCAACCGCGCCGAACCCAATCGCACGCGCCCGTGGGAAGGCACCACGCAGCGCTATGGCGACCCGGCGGTGAAGGACCACAACCTGTTCCTCAACGCGCAATACGACCTCACGCCCGGCGTGCAGCTCTATGCGTTCGGCCATTACAGCAATCGCGACACGACCTCGCCCGCCTTCTTCCGCAACCTGGCCAACAGCAATTCGGTGCCCTCGCTTTACCCGAATGGGTACCTGCCGCTGGAGCATGCCGATTCGACCGACCAGTCCCTGGTGTTCGGCGTACGTGGCAAGACGGCGGGCGGCTGGCGCTGGGACGTGAGCGGCAACTACGGCGGCAATCGCGTCTCCTACGCCACGGAGAACAGCGTCAATCGCGCCTTCCTGCACGACTTCGGCTACAGCCCCACCGACTTCCATGACGGCATCCTGCGCGCGACGCAGCAGTCGTTCGACGTGGACATCGCCAAGGAACTCTCGACCAGCTGGCTGCCCAATCCGGTGACGCTGGCTTTCGGCGCCGAATACCTGCGCCAGACTTACAAAATCGAGGCGGGCGACCTGCCCTCGTGGTACACCGGCACGTCGGGCGTTTCCGGCGGCGCTCAGGGCTTCGGCGGTTATCAACCGACGGATGCGGGCTCGTACAGTCGCCATGACGTGGCCGAGTACGTGAGCGTGGAAACCAACCTCACCGATCGCTTCGGCACCTCACTCGCCCTGCGTCACGAGGATTACACCGACTTCGGCAACACCACCTCCGGTGCCCTGGCCGGCCGCTTCGACTTCACCGACCGCTTCGCCATCCGCGGCAGCGCCACCACCGGCTTCCGCGCACCGTCGCTGGCCCAGCAGCACTACTCCTACACCTCGTCGCTGTATTACGGCGCGGGCAATTCGCTGCAGTTGCCGCCGGGCATCTACAACACGGGCCTGGTGCCGGTGAACAGCCAGGTCGGCCAGTTGCTGGGCGCCGAATCGCTGGAGCCGGAGAAGTCGCGCAACTTCACGCTGGGCCTGGTGTGGAATCCGCTCGATGCGCTGAACCTGAGCCTGGACATCTACCAGATCAAGGTCAACAACCGCATCACGCTGAGCAGCAACCTCGCCACTACCTCGCCGACCGTGCGGGCGTATCTGGCCGCCAACGGTGTCACCAACACCAACTACAGCGGCATCGCGTACTTCACCAATGCGGTGGATACGCGTACGCGCGGTGCTGACCTGGTGGCCAGCTATCTCAGTGACTTCGGCAACAGCGGCACGCTGCAGAGCACGCTCAGCTACAACTACAACAAGAACAAGGTCACCGACATCAAGGCCAACCCGGCGATCCTCGACCAGCTCGGCGTGAACCTCAAGCGCATCGACCGCCGCGACCAGTACGGCCTGCTGGCCGATACCACGCCACGCAGCAAGTTGATCCTCAACGAGGTGTACGGCGTGGGCCACTGGGGCTTCAACGGCACGCTCACCCGTTACGGCAGCTTCGTGTCGTACAACTCGACCACGGCCTCGCTCGACCAGAGCTTCGGCGCCAAGTGGATCCTCGACCTCGCGGTGAATTACAACCTGGATCGCTGGACCTTCACGCTCGGCGGCGACAACGTGCTCAACACCTATCCCGACAAGGTGATCCACGCCAACGACAACAACGGCACGCTGCCCTACTCGGTGTTCTCGCCGTTCGGCTTCAACGGCGCTTACGTGTACGGCAAGGTTGCCTATCGCTGGTGATCGCAGCGGCGCGCATCCGCCGGGTGCGCGCCGCCCTCCATGGCGCCACCGACCTTCACCGGGTTGAAACGGCAGCTATGCCATAGCTACAAGGACACCTTCCCTTCCGGAGATACCCATGCCCGCCGACGCCCACCTGAGCCCGGAGTTCATCGCCAAGCAGCGCCAGCGGCTGGAGGCCTTGCGGCAGCAGGTGCTGGGCGGCGAGCTGTCCTCCAATGCCAATCGCCGTTCCTTCGAGGAAGAGCATGGCGATGAAGCCATGGAATTCGAAGACGAAGCCCAGGATTCGGCACAGGAGGAAGTACGCCAGGCGCAACGCGATACGGATGCCCAGCGCATCGACCATATCGAGCGTGCCTTGCGGAAGATCGACGACGGCACCTACGGCTACTCCGACCTCAGCGGCAAGCCGATTCCGCAGGCGCGGCTGGAGGCGACGCCCGAAGCCATCTTCACGGTCGAGGAAGAGCGGGCCGGCGAACATCGCCAGCCTTGATTCCGGGCCTTCCGCCACGATCTAGAGGCGAGCCGCCGGCGCCGTGCCGCCGTGCGCAACCCTTCAGGTTCGCCGAGGAGCATTTGTCGTGAGTGCATCAGCCCCGTTCGACCTCTCGCCGCCGTCGCCACTTCAGTTCGACCAGCTCGCCGCCACGCTCACTGCCGAGGAGCGCGAGGTGTTGCTCGATCACGGCACCGAATCGCCGTTCTGCGGCGTGCTGCTGTCGGAAAAGCGCGCAGGCGTGTACTGCTGCCGCCTGTGCGGACTGCCGTTGTTCCTGGCCGGCAACAAGTTCGACAGCCGTACCGGCTGGCCGAGCTTCACCACGCCATTCGACGAGCACCACCTGTCCTATGTGCGCGACACCAGCTACGGCATGGTGCGCACCGAGATTCGCTGCGCGCGTTGCGGCAGCCATCAGGGCCATGTGTTCGACGACGGCCCGCCGCCGACCCACCAGCGCTACTGCATCAATTCGGTATCCCTGCAACTCGTGGCCGAGACGGATGCGCTGCCCGACAAACTGGGGCGCGGCGCTCCCGAAGGCGCGCCCTGGCATCTCGCCGTCGCTTGAACACACCATCCAACCGTCATCCCGGGATAACGACATGACCCTTCACTCGCGCTATCGCCACCCCGTGTGGCTCGCGGCAGGCGTGCGCACGCCTTTTTCCAAGGTGGATGGCGCACTGGCCAACTACGACGCCATCGCGCTCTCCGTGCCGGTCGTGCGCCACATGCTGGACAGCCTGCCGGGCGGCAAGACGCCCGATGTCGCGGTGTGGGGCACGGTGGTGCCCAACCTCACCTGGAGCAATCTCGCACGCGAGGTGCTGATGGATGCGGGTGCGCCCGCCACGATTCCAGCCTTCTCCACGGTGATGGCCTGCTCCACCAGCATGATCGGCATGATCGAAGCTGCCGGCATGCTCGACGATGACAGCATGCAGCTGGCCCTGGTGGGCGGCGTGGACAGCCTGAGCCGCATCCAGCTCGGCCTCAACCAGAGGCTGTCGGATTGGATCCGCCGCTTCCAGAAGGCGCGCTCGGTCGGCGAGAAGGTCTCGCACGCGCTGTCGCTGAAACTGGGCGACATCAGCCTGTACATCCCGGGCATCGTCAATCGCACCAGCGGCCTGAGCATGGGTGAGCACACCGAGATCACCGCGAAGGAGTGGCACCTCAAGCGCGACGACCAGGACCAGATCGCCTACGACAGCCACCGTCATGCCGTGGATGCGTGGAACAAAGGCTTCTTCGACGACCTGGTGATTCCCATCGGCGAATTCCGTCGCGACAGTATTCCGCGTGCGGATACGTCGCTGGAAAAACTCGCCAAGCTTCCGCCAGCGTTCGATCGCACCAGCGGCCATGGCACGCTCACCGCGGGCAATTCCTCGCCGCTGACCGATGGCGCCGCCAGCCTGTGGGTAGCGACGGAGCGCGGACTCGGGCGCCTGCCCAGCCACGTGCCGCGCGTAAAACTGATCGACTGGGAAATCGCGGCCGTCGATTTCCGCACCGAAGGCCTGCTGATGGCGCCGGCCTATGCGATCCCGCGACTGCTCGCGCGCCACGGACTGGCGTACCAGGACATCGGCCTGTGGGAAATCCACGAGGCGTTCGCGGCGCAGGTGCTTTCGCATATCGCCGCGCTGCAGAGCAGTGAATTCCTCAAGCACAAGGCAGGCGTCGACCGCGAATTCGGTGCGTTCCCGCGCGACCTGATGAATCCCAACGGCGGCAGCCTTGCCATCGGCCACCCGTTCGGCGCGACCGGCGCACGCATTCTCAGCCAGGCGGTGAAGGAACTCGCCGCGATGCCGGCCGGTACGCGCGCCATCGTCAGCATCTGCGCCGATGGCGGACAAGGCACGGTGGCCCTGCTCGAAGCGGGCTGACCCAACGCGGCGAAAGCGTTTGCTAGGATGCCCCCACTTCATCGGTGGGGGAGCACCATGGCACTGCAGCGATCGCTACGCGCGACGGTATTGGCTGGTTTGTTGACTTCGATGTCGGCCTTTGCGGCCGACAAGCCCGCGGCCGGCAGCGAGTTCGTGGCCTATGCGCAACCAATAATCGCCCTCACCCACGCCACCGTCGTCGACGGCACCGGCGGCAAGGCGAAGAAGGATCAGACGTTGCTGATCGACAAGGGCCGCATCGTCGCGCTCGACAAGGGCAGCCGCGTGAAGATCCCCGACGGCGCCACCGTCATCGATGCGAAGGGCAAGACCCTTCTGCCCGGTTTCGTGATGGTGCACGAGCACATGTTCTATCCGGCCGGCGGCGTGGAATACAACGAGATGAGCTACAGCTTCCCGCGGCTGTATCTTGCCGGTGGCACCACCACGATGCGCACGGCGGGCTCGATGATGCCGTACGCCGACCTCAACGTGCGCGACGCCATTGCACGCGGCGACGCCATCGGCCCCGACATGGACGTGACCGGCCCGTACCTCAACGGCCCGGGCCTGCCGATTCCCGCGGTGCACTCGCTGTCCGGCGTGGACGATGCGGAACGCACCGTCAATTACTGGGCGGACGAAGGCGTCACTTCGTACAAGGCCTACATGCAGATCACGCGCGCGGAACTGCAGCGGGTGATCGACGTCGCGCACAAGCGCAACGCGAAGGTTACCGCCCACCTGTGCTCGGTGACGTATCGCGAAGCGGTCGACATGGGCATCGACAACCTGGAACACGGCTTCTTCGTCGCGACCGACTTCGTCAAGGACAAGCAGCCTGATGCATGCCCGCGCGGCACCGACGTGGCGCAATCGTTCGCCACGCTTGATCCGAAGTCGCCCGAAGTGAAGGCGCTGATCAAGCTGATGATCGATCACCACGTGGCGCTCACCTCCACGTTGACGGTATTCGAGACGTTCGTCACCGGTCGCCCGAAAGCGCCCCAGGGTGCGTTGGATCTGATGCTGCCCGAAGTGCGCGCGCAGTACGAGGACAGTTGGAACAAGGTGCAGACGACCAAGGGCCGATTCACGCCGGAGATCTACGCCAAGCTCTCCCAGCTGGAAAAACAGTACGCCGATGCCGGCGGCCTGCTGCTTGCCGGCACCGATCCGACCGGTTACGGCGGCGTGGTGCCAGGCTTCTCCGCCAAGCGTGAAGTCGAGCTGCTGGTGGAAGCGGGTTTCAGCTTCGAGCAGGCTATCAAAGTCGCCACCTACAACGGCGCCAGATACCTGGGCCGCGACAAGGAGGTTGGCAGCTTGGCGGTCGGCAAGCGCGCCGATATCGCGGTGATCGATGGCGACCCGCTGAAGGACACCGGCGCGCTGGAACACATGCCGCTGGTCTTCAAGAACGGTGTCGGCTACGACACGCAGAAAATCTTCAGTGCGATGCACGGCACCGTGGGTCTGCACTGAATAGCCGTCCGCCTGCGCCTGAGCAGGCGGCCCCGCTTCATCGATCCGGCCGTTCGCGGCGATGCCTCGCCAGCCACCCTGCGTGGTCGGCTGGCGTATCGATGTCGAAGGCAGCCGCCGGCAGGTCATGGGCATCGACCCGTTCGGCATACTTGTCCAGCAATGCCCGCGCTCCACGCGTTCCGCGAAGCGCCGCGAGTTCATCGAAGCAAAACCGTGGAAACAGGCATGGCGGCCCGAGATGGCCGCCGTAGCGCGCAGCGAGGATGCGATCCGGGCGAAGGGCATGCGCCTGCAGCATCCGCGCGAGGTCCGGCGCGCCGATCGACGGCTGGTCCGCAAGCAGCAGCATGACGGACGGCAACGAAGGCGCCTGCTCCACGATCGTGCGGACACCGGCGGCCAACGAACCGCCCATGCCGCTCGACCAGTCCGCGTGCTCGATCATCTGGACGTCCAAACCGCGCAGGCTCGCGACCACCTGCTCGTGATAGGCGCCGGTAACCACCATCACCGGTGACAGCCCTGCCGCGACGGCGGTCATCGCCATGCGCCGCACCATGGGCTCGCCATCGAGCATCAACAGCTGTTTGGGTGCGCCAAAGCGGCTGGCATCACCGGCCGCCAGCAGCACTGCACCGACGGTGGCGCCCGAGGACTTCATGCGTGGATGGGCGTGCCCGTTCGCGACAGCAATCCGCCTTCCTTGCCATTGCGCAGGGCGAGGATCTCCGCCGCCACGGCAAGCGCGATCTCCTGCGGTGTTTCCGACCCCACGTCCAGCCCGGCTGGCACGTGCAGGCGCGGATCGACCCGTGCCACTGCGGCGGTGATCTGCGCGGCGCGCTGGCGCGAACCGATCACGCCGATATAGCTCACGCCGCTGTCGAGCAGCGCAGCGACATAGTCGAGATCACGCTCCCATCGATGCGTCATCACGACGGCGGATGTCATGGCGTCGAGCGTCACCTGCGTAGCGAGGGAACGCGCGGAGGCCCCGACACGACGGATGCCACCATCGGTATCGCCGCCCACCTGCGCGGGATCAACCAGGGTGGTGCGCCAGCCCAGTTGCATCGATAGTTCGCCCAGCATGCGCGCGCCGATGCCGTCGCCGACCACGACCAGTGCGTGCGGCGGCCGCAACGGCTCGACGAGTACGTCGTAATGCCTGGCACCGCTTTCTACCCGGACAGATGTCGCCACCATCGCACGGGACGAATGCAGAACGGCTTCGATACGCGAGCGCAACGCATCATCGTCGATGTCGCTCCACGCCGCCTCGTCCCTCCACACGGTGCGCCACGGCCGTGGAGAAAGCGCTTGTCCATCGACGGCGTAGACCGTCGCGAGCACACCCGAGCCGCGCCGTTCACGCAGACGCTCCATCGCATCCAGGAATTGCAGGTCTCGCTCGTCGCGCAAAGGTTCGATCAACACATCGAGCTCGCCACCGCAGCCCGTTTCCAGCATCACGTCGTAGTTCGCATTGCGCCCGTACGACACGAGCTGAGCCTGGCCGCCTTCCATCACCTGCTGCGCGCGCCACACGATATCGCGCTGAGGACAGCCACCGGACAGCTCGCAGACCAGGCTTCCATCGCGTCGTATCAACATGCTCGCGCCCGCCCGGCGGAACGTCGAACCGCGTGTCTGGGTGATGGTGGCCAGCGCCGCTTCCGGCATGCCGGAAGCCAAGGGCAATGCCCGCGCGGCGCGGTACAACGAGTCGAACTCTTGGGCGACGTTCATGGCTCGAGGTCGTCAGGATCCGGCCATGATGTTGCTTCATAACGGGGCAACGGCGCCAGCGCCCGCACGAAACCCGATGCCCGGCACCTTCACTTGTCTTTTCTCTTGCGAAGAGGAAGATGCCCTGAGGTCTTTGCCTGGCGCCTCGTACACGACAGCCTCGCGACGACCATGCGCAAACGACCACCGACGCATGTCGCAGGAAGTTGCCGCGACACGCGTAGCCGGCACACCACGCCAGAAGGAAGCTCCGCATGATCGCCCTTACCATCAACGGGCATGACACCCAGGTCGACGTGCCCGACGACATGCCGCTGCTGTGGGTGCTGCGTGACGTGGTCGGGCTGACCGGCACCAAGTTCGGTTGCGGCATCGCCCAATGCGGTGCCTGCACGGTGCATCTGGATGGACAAGCCATACGCTCCTGCGTCCTTCCGGTAAGCGGTGCTGTGGGCAAGAAGATCACCACCATCGAAGGCATCGGCGACACCGACGTCGGCAAGCGCGTGCAGCAGGCGTGGCTGGGTGTCGAGGTGGCGCAATGCGGCTACTGTCAGACCGGCCAGATCATGAGCGCCACCGCACTGCTCGTGCAGAAACCATCGCCGACCGATGCGGACATCGATACGGCGATGTCGGGCAACCTCTGCCGCTGCGGTACCTACGTGCGCATCCGCGCAGCGATCAAGCAGGCCGCCACGGGCACGACCGTCGTACCGCAGACCATCGCCTGAATCCGGACTCCCACCCTCGCATCGTTCGAGAGGCAGCCATGAATCTTCGTGTTCCCCCTTCGCCGCAAGATGCGGACCTGCAGAGCCCTTCGCGCCGGGAGCTGATCAAGCGCGGCGGCCTGGTGGTGGCCTTCATGTGGCTGGGCGGTGCCGGTCGTGTATGGGGCTTGTCGGACAGCGAACGCGTGGACGCCAGTCATCCCGCGTTCGCGCCCAACGCCTTCGTGCGCATCGGCAACGACGGCAGCATCCAGCTGGTGATGCCGACCGTCGAAATGGGCCAAGGCTCGTATACCGGCCAGGCCACCTTGCTGGCGGAGGAGCTGGACGTCGGCCTCGACCAGATCACGGTCGAGCATGCGCCGCCCAATCGCAAGCTGTATGCCAATCCGCTGCTCGGCGAGCAGGCGACCGGTGGATCCACCACCATCCGCTTCTGTTGGACCTCGCTACGCAATGCGGGTGCGGCGGCGCGCTCCATGCTGGTCGCGGCAGCCGCGCAGCGCTGGAAGGTCGATGCCTCGCAATGCACGGTGGCGCGCGGCGTGGTCACGCACGCTGCCAGCAACCGCACGCTGCGCTATGCCGAACTCGCCGATGCCGCGGGCAAGATGCCGATGCCTGACAAGGTCTCGCCGAAGGATCCCAAGGACTTCCAGCTGATCGGCAAACCCTTGCGTCGCGTGGATACACCGGCCAAGGTCGATGGCAGCCTGCCCTTCGGCATCGACATCCGCGTGCCGGGCATGAAGGTCGCCACCGTGCGCGCCAGCCCCACCTTCGGCGGCAAGCTCGCCTCGGTGGACGACACGCGCGCACGCGCCATACCCGGCGTGCTCAAGGTGGTGAAGATCGACAACGCGGTGGCCGTGATCGGCGAGCATTTCTGGGCCGCCAAGCAGGGCCTGGAAGCGCTCGACATCACCTGGGATCGCGGCGCCAACGCCAACTTCAGCACCGAACAGCTGTTCAAGGAGATGGCGGAAGCCTCCGAACATGGCAAGCCCATCCTCGGCCGCGAAGTCGGGCATGTGGACAACGTCAAGGGCAAGGTGGTCTCCGCCACCTACCAGCTTCCGCTGCTTGCGCACGCGACGATGGAGCCGATCAACACGACGGTCCATGTACGACCGGACAGTTGCGAGATCTGGGTGGGAACGCAGGTCCCCGCGCGCTGCGTCGATGTCGCCGCGAAGGTCACCGGATTGCCGCCGGAAAGCATCACGGTGCACAACCAGTATCTCGGTGGCGGTTTCGGCCGGCGCCTGTTCGAGGATTCGGTGGAACAGGCCGTCGCCATCGCCAAGCAGGTGGACTTCCCGGTCAAGATCATCTGGACGCGCGAGGAGGACATCGCGCAGGACCGCTATCGCCCTGCGTACTACGACCGCATCTCGGCCACGCTCGACGACAACGGCAAGCCCGTTGTCTGGACCGACCGCACCACGGGTGCCTCGGTGCTCGCCACATTCGCGCCGGGCGCGATGGGCAAGAACGGCCTGGACGGCGACCTGGTGGAATGCTCGGCAGAGCTGCCCTATGCCATACCGAACATGCGTGTGGACTGGGTGCGCCACGACATGCCGGAAGGGCTTGCCGTCGGCTGGTGGCGCGGCGTGGGCCCGACGCACAACGTGTTCGTGGTCGAGAGCTTCGTGGATGAACTCGCGCATGCCGCCGGCAAGGACCCGGTGGCCTATCGCCGCGACATGGTCAGCGACAATCCGCGCGCCAAGGCAGTGTTGGAGTTGGCCGCCCAGAAGGCCGGCTGGGGCCAGGGCTCGCTGCCGCCGCGTCATGGCCGTGGCGTGGCGCTGGCGGCGCCGTTCGGAAGCTACCTGTGCGTGGTGATGGACGTGGAAGTGTCGCCGCAGGGCGTGATTTCCATGAAGCGCGCGGTGGCCACCGTCGATTGCGGCTGGGTGGTGAACCCCAACACGGTGGAAGCGCAGATCCAGGGCGGCCTGGTGTTCGGCTGGAGCGCTGCGCTGTACAGCGGCATCACGCTGAAGAACGGCGCAGTGGAGCAACGCAACTTCAACGACTATCGCGTGCTGCGCCTCAACGAAACGCCGGAGATCGAAGTACACATCTTGCCGAGCACGGAGAAGCCCGGCGGCATCGGTGAAACCGGAACGGTGATGGCGATGCCCGCCCTGACCAACGCCATCTTCGCCGCCACCGGCGTGCGCATCCGCACGCTGCCCATCGATCGCGGCGCGCTCGTGCAGGACCAGAACGCACTCAAGGCCGTGCTGACGGCCACCACGCCGACGGAAGCCGAGCCTGGTGACGCCTTCGACACGACGAGGAGGCTCGCATGAAGATCGGACGCATCATCGGTGCACTCGTCGGCCTGGTCGTTCTGGCAGGCATCGTCTTCACCGCCTATGCCCTGCTCACCGTGACGCACAGTGGCGACGAGAACACGAAACAGCCGTCCATGGCCGGCGCGCCTGCCGATATCACCGACGCGAAAGCGCGCGGCGAATACCTCACGCGTGCGGCCGATTGTGCGGCCTGCCACACCGTGCCCGGTGGCCAAGCCTTTGCCGGCGGCGTACCGTTCAAGCTGCCATTCGGCACCCTCTATTCCACCAACATCACCGCCGACAAGGACACCGGCATCGGCAACTGGAGCGATGACGATTTCGTGCGCGCGATGCATGCCGGCGTCGACAAGGACGGCCATCCGCTGTACCCGGCATTTCCCTATACGTCGTACACCGCGCTGAGCCGCGACGACATCCTCGCCATCAAGGCCTACCTCTTCAGCCTGCCGGTGGCGCATGCGCCCGCCCGGACCAACGAACTCTCGTTCCCGTACAACCAGCGCTGGGCCATCAGCCTGTGGAACGCGATGTTCCTGAAGAAGCAGCGCTTCGAACCCGAAGCTGGCAAGCCGGAAGCATGGAATCGCGGCGCCTATCTCGCCACGGCACTCGGTCACTGCGGCGAATGCCACACGCCGAGGAACGCCGCGTTCGCGATGAAGCATGGCGAAGCGCTGGCCGGTGCCGAGCTGCAGGGCTGGAGGGCCTACAACATCACCTCGGACAAGGATCACGGCGTCGGCGCGTGGACCGATCAGGAGCTGGCCGACTATCTCGCCAAGGGACATGCCGCCGGCCGCGGCACAGCCTCCGGACCAATGGGCGAAGTGGTGGAGAACAGCCTGCAATACCTCACGCCGGCCGATCTTTCCGCGCTGGTTGCCTATCTCCGCGATGTACCTCCGCAACAAGGCGGCATCTCCACGGCGCCCGTCGCCGCGACGGGCACTGCGCCTGCGGCAGCCAATGCAACGGCGGGATTGGGCGAGCAATTGTTCGTCGGCGCCTGCGCCGGCTGCCATCTCGACAACGGACAAGGGCGACAGAGCGATTACGCATCGCTGACGGGCATGCGATCCGTGCGGGACCCGCACGCCACCAATCTCACGCAGATCGTGCTTGGCGGTTCGCGCTTGAACGTGCATGACCAGCACGTCTTCATGCCCTCGTTCGGAGAGGCCTATACCGACGCGGAGATCGCCGCGCTGTCCAACTACGTGCTGAGCCACTTCGGCGGCCAGCCGGGCGCGCTCAGCGCGTCGGATATCGCTGAACGCCGGAAAGGCCAGTAGCGATTCGCAAGGCCGAACGCTCCTAGCGACTCCTGCACGGGCGGTTCACGGCGCGGGTACGCTGCCGGGCGCAGCGTAGATAGCCACGCCACTCTCAGGAATCGTGACATGCGCCTGCGTTCCGTCGTCATCGGCATCGCTTTCATCCTTTCACCTGCCTGCTTTGCGCAGGCGGCGCCTCCGGCTGGCGCGGGCACCGTGCCGACGCCGCGCGAACCCACGATGCCCATGCCGATGCACGACCCCAAGAATCCAAGCCGCGCGATTCCTTCGCCCAGCGCAGGCGACCAGCAACTGGCGGCCAGCGTGCTGCAGACACTTCAGCGCGACAACTCGTTGTCGCCCGCGGGTCGCCAGGTAAAGGTCATCGCCTCGGACGGCGCTGTCGTCCTGCGTGGCCCCGTCGCCAACGATGCGGAAAAGGCAAAGATCGACTCCGTCGTTCGCGGCCTCCCCGGCGTCAAGGAAGTCACCAACGAGCTCGACGTCAAACGGTAACCCCTCCGTCATATCGCTCGGCTCGTCACAGTGGATGCGTCTGCGCCCGTGACAGCGCCTCCACGCCCGCGCATGCACGATGCCGGCGGAGGTGATGCCATGCCGAAGCTCGATCCTGCACTGCTGGACAAGATGCACCGCTATTGGTGCGCGGCCAACTATCTCACCGTGGGCCAGATCTACCTGCGCGAAAACCCGTTGCTGGAGCAGCCGCTGACGCTGGATCACATCAAGAAGCGCCTGCTGGGCCACTGGGGCACCACGGCGGGGCTCAACTTCATCTACACGCACCTCAACCGCGCGATCAAGCAATACGACCTGGACATGATCTACGTGATTGGCCCCGGCCACGGCGGCCCGGGATTGGTCGCGCACGCGTATCTCGAAGGGTCCTACACCGAAACCTATCCGCGCGTGGAACGCACGCGTGAAGGCATGCGCCTGCTGTTTCGCCAGTTCTCGTGGCCTTACGGCATCCCAAGCCACGTGGCGCCCGAGACGCCGGGCTCCATCCACGAGGGAGGCGAGCTCGGCTATTCGCTGTCGCACGCGTATGGCGCCGCCTTCGACAACCCCGAGCTGATCGTCACCTGCGTCGTTGGCGATGGCGAAGCGGAGACGGGGCCGCTGGCGACCAGCTGGCACTCGAACAAATTCATCAACCCCGTGCGTGACGGCGCTGTGCTGCCGATCCTGCATCTGAACGGCTACAAGATCGCCAACCCCACGGTGCTCGCACGCATCGGCGATCGCGAACTCAAACAGCTGCTGCAGGGATACGGCCACCAACCGATCTTCGTGGAAGGCGACGACCCGCTGGCGATGCATGCCGCTTTCGCCGCCGCACTGGACAGTTGCGTACGACGCATCCGTCGGATACAGCGCGAGGCGCGACGCAGCGATGCGCCGGCCAAGCGTGCGCATTGGCCGATGATCGTCCTGCGCTCACCCAAGGGCTGGACCGGCCCTGCCTTCGTCGAAGGCCTCCCCGTCGAGAACACCTGGCGTTCGCACCAGGTGCCGTTGTCGGACATGTCCAAGCCAGGACACCTCGCCATCCTCGAGCAGTGGATGAAGAGCTACCGGCCGCAGGAACTGTTCGACGAGCGCGGCACACTGGTCGAAGAACTTGCCGCACTCGCTCCCACCGGCGAGCGCCGCATGAGCGCCAATCCGCACGCCAACGGCGGCGTGCTGCTGAAGCCGCTGCATCTGCCCGGCTTTCGCGAGTACGCGCTGGCTGTCGAGCAACCCGGTTCCGTGCGCGCCGAAACCACACGGCACCTGGGCGTTTGGCTGCGCGACGTGATGAAGCTCAACCTGGCGTCGGCCAACTTCCGGCTGTTCGGCCCCGATGAAACCGCCTCCAATCGTCTCGATGCCGTGTACGAGGTCAGCCCCAAGACCTGGCTGAGCGAAACCCTGGATACCGACATCAACCTCGCGCCCACCGGACGCGTGATGGAAATGCTCAGCGAGCACCAATGCCAGGGGTGGCTGGAAGGCTATCTGTTGACCGGCCGCCATGGGCTGTTCAACTGCTACGAGGCCTTCATCCACATCGTCGACTCGATGTTCAACCAGCATGCGAAATGGCTGAAGGTGACGCGCGACATTCCCTGGCGCGCGCCGATCGCCTCGCTCAATTACCTGTTGAGTTCGCTGGTCTGGCACCAGGATCACAACGGTTTCTCGCACCAGGACCCCGGCTTCATCGATCACGTGGCGAACAAGAAATCGGAAATCGTGCGCATCTACCTGCCGCCGGACGCCAACTGCCTGTTGTCGGTCACCGACCACTGCCTGCGCAGTCGCCAGTACGTCAACCTGATCATCGCCGGCAAGCAGCCGGAGTGGCAGTGGCTGGACATCGATGCCGCCGTCGCCCACTGCGCGGCTGGCGCCAGCATCTGGTCGTGGGCCGGCAATGAAGACGGCGATACCGACGTGGTGCTGGCCTGCGCCGGCGATGCACCTACCGTGGAAGCGCTGGCCACGGTGATGCTGTTGCGCGAGTACGTGCCGGAGTTGCGGGTACGCGTGGTCAACGTGGTCGACCTGCTCACATTGCAGACCATGGACGAGCATCCGCATGGCATGGATCACGAAACCTTCGATCGCCTCTTCACGCGCGACCGACCGGTAATCTTCGCCTTCCACGGCTATCCCGGCATCATCCATCGCCTCACCTATCGCCGGCACAACCATGACAACATCCACGTGCGCGGCTACATGGAGGAAGGCACCACCACCACGCCGTTCGACATGATGGTGCTCAACCATCTCGATCGCTATCAGCTGTGCCTTGACGTGATCAATCGTGTGCCGAAGCTGGAGCACCTGCGCAAGCAGGCGCACGAGCGCTATACCAGCGCCATCGAGCGGCATCGGCTGTACGTCAGCGAGCACGGCGAGGATCTGCCGGAAATCAGGAACTGGCGCTGGCAGCCGGCATGAATATCCTCACGCTGAATGTCGGCTCGTCATCGCTGAAGTTCGGCTTTTACCAGGTGGCGACCAACGGGCCGATCCTGGTGGCGGAAGGCAACGTCGACACCGGCGGCACGCGCCATGTCTTGCGCTTCCGGGAGTGCGGCCAATGGCAGGAACTCACCTTCGAAGGCGACGCCGACGCACAGGCGCTGCGGCGCCTGCTCGCCCTGCCGCCGATCGTCGTGCTGGGCGCGCCCGTGGCCGTGGCCCATCGCATCGTGCACGGCGGTCCTTCGGTGCGGCGGCATTGCCTGATCGATGACAAGGTGCTTGCCGCCATCGAGGCGGCTGCGAGCTTCGCGCCACTGCACGTGCCGCCGGCGCTCGCATGGGTGCGCCACAGCCGCGAACTGCTGCCCGAGTCGCAGCAGGTCGCGTGTCTCGACACCGCGTTTCACCATCCCCTGCCCGACCTGTCGCGTGTATTGCCGCTGCCGCATGCGCTGCAACGCGAAGGCGTGGAACGCTACGGTTTCCACGGGTTGTCGTGCGAATCGATCCTCGCGCAGCTGCCCGTGATCCCGCCCCGCGTGGTCATCGCGCACCTCGGCAGCGGCGCCAGCCTCACCGCCGTGCACGATGGGCGTTCGGTCGACACCAGCATGGGCATGACACCCACCGGAGGCATCATCATGGGAACACGTCCGGGCGACATCGATCCGGGCGTCATGTTGTTCCTGCTGCGCGAAAAGCACTGCGACGCCGAGCAGTTGCAGGGTCTACTGGAGCACCGCTCCGGCCTGCGCGGCATTTCCGATCTCAGCGCCGACGTGCGCAAACTCGCCGAAGCCACCGGGCAGCCGCTCGCCGAGCTGGCGCTCGAGCAGTTCGCCATGTCGGTGGCCAAGCAGGCCGCCGGCATGGCCGTCGTGCTCGGCGGCCTGGATCTGCTGGTGTTCACCGGCGGGATCGGCGAGCACCATGCGCCGACGCGGGAGCGCGTCATCGCGCTGTTGCGTCCGTTGCTGCCGTCACTACAAACGCGCGTGCTGCCCTCACGGGAAAACCTGGTGATGGCGCGCCATGCCGCGCGCCTCGTCGCCTCGGCGCCCACCGCTCAGAAGTAGATCTGCGCCCGCATTTCGAAGATGTGCGGGTTCACCTCCAGGTTGCCGCGATCGCTGAAGGCCCAGACGTAGTTGGCCTGCAGCTTGAGGTGTTCGCCGAGGTACCAGTTCGCACCCACCGTCCAGTCGTGTTCCCTGCCGCCGGTGATGGCGCCATCGTTCAGATCCAGCTCGCTGTAACGCACCGCCACTTCGACGGCGCCCCAGGCGTGGGCCGGTCGGATCACCTGCTGGTCACGGCCGGTGTAGCGACGGTCGCCGACGTTGCCGTCGCTGTAGTAACGCGCTTCGCCGGTGAGCGTCCAGGTCGTGAAGACATAGAAGCCGCTGGCGTCGTAATCGGGCTTGCCGTTGTAGCGCTGTACCTTGGCCTGCAGGTATTCGCCCTGCACGGACCACGGACCCTCGATCCACAATGCTTCGACACCTTGTCGGTTGACGTTCTTGCTGTAGCTCAGGTTGCCCGAATCCACCAATCGCACCGGTGTCAGGCCTGCTTCGGGACGGGCGCGCAGCCGCGCCGCCGGCGGCACGGTGCCCTGGTCGGCCCAGTCGAATTTTTCGCGGGATGCCGACAGCCCCAGGTGCAGCACATGGCCCGGCTGGTTGATCGGAATCCACGCGGCCCTCGCCGCCCAGGTGCTGCCCGGGTTGTTGCCGTCCAGATCCTTGCGCCAGAAATAGTCACCCACGTTCAACACGAAATGCGGCCGTATCCACGCCCAATCGACGCCGGCACGGCGCCCTTCCCATACGGCCTGGGTCGGCAGCGCCGACTCGATGAAGGTGGTGGCCGAGGTGCTCGTCACGCCTTCGAAACCCACGGGCGTCTTCGAATAACCGAAACGGAAGTTGCCGAGGTCTTCACCCACCACGCCGCTGCTGCGCAGGCGCACGAAGGCATCGGCCCATTGCCGTGCCTGGTAGTCGTATTGCGCGATGGCGTCGTAGACGCCGGGCTTGCGCACGTACACGCCGAGGTAGCGACGCCGGTTCGTATGCGCGTCCTCGAATCGCCCGTCATCCTGGGAAAACTCGTTGAGGTCGTACTGGTACAACACCGCAAGACCGAAGTCCGTCCCGTCCGAGGCCGTCACATGGGTGGGCCAGTTGCCATAGACGTCGTAGTCGGCGCCCAGGCATGCCGCGGGCAGGCCGAGCAACATCGTCACGGCGAGGCATCGTCGTGCCATGGCGACGCGCTTATGGGAATTTCCGGGCCATCGGGTCATGCACTCGCCTCCTGACGAGGTTTTCATGCTGGCCATGCAGGCGAGCGCCGGGAAATGACCATTGTGCATATGCACATGCCGATGACGCGCCCTTCTGCGGCCATCGCGTTCGAACAATGACCTTAGCGGCCCGTCCCATCTCGGCGGCCTGCGCCATCTGCTTGACAGCCCTTCGTCTCCGACGGTCACGAAAGCTCGACGTGCCTGACCGTACACCTGTGCGCACCGGCCCGTTCGGCGCGCGAGGCAGCCATGACCACGCATCCCACGCTCATCGTGCACAACGCGAAGATCCACACGGGCGTACCGAGGCGTCCCGAGGTGCAGGCCATCGCGGTGACCGGCAACCGCATCGCCGCCGTCGGCACCAACGGGCAGATCCGCTCGCTGGCCGGCCCTGCGACGCAGATCATCGATGCCGGCCGGCGGCGGATCATTCCGGGCCTGATCGACTCGCATATCCACATGATCCGCGGCGGCCTCAGCTACAACCTCGAACTGCGTTGGGACGGCGTCCCCTCGCTGGCCGATGCCATGCGCATGCTGATCGACCAGGTAGCGCATACGCCGCCTCCCCAGTGGGTGCGCGTGGTCGGCGGCTTCACCGAACACCAGTTCGCGGAAAAGCGCCTGCCGACGCTGGAGGAACTCAACAGAGCGGCGCCGGACACGCCGGTGTTCGTGCTGCACCTGTACGACCGCGCCCTGCTCAACGCCGCCGCCTTGCGCGCCTGCGGCTACACGCGCGATACACCGGACCCGCCGGGTGGCCGCATCGAAAGGGATGGCGCTGGCACGCCCACCGGCCTGCTGCTGGCCACGCCGAACGCGATGCTGCTGTATTCGGCGCTGGCCCAGGGGCCCACCCTGCCCTACGAGTACCAGATCAATTCGACCCGGCATTTCATGCGCGAGTTGAATCGACTCGGCATCACCAGCGTGATCGATGCAGGCGGCGGCCTGCAGCACTATCCAGACGATTACCGTGCCATCGAGGAGCTGCAGCAGCACCGCCTGCTCACCGTGCGCGTGGCCTATAACCTTTTCACGCAGCGGCCGGGCGAAGAACTGGAGGATTTCAGGCACTGGTCCTCGATCCTCCGGCCTGGCGATGGTGACGAGTTCTACCGGGTCAACGGTGCCGGGGAAATGCTGGTGTTCTCGGCGGCTGATTTCGAGAACTTCAGGCAGCCACGGCCGGATCTCCCGGGCCACATGGAAAACGACCTGGAACAGGTCGCGCGCCTGCTCGCCACGCGACGGTGGCCGTGGCGCATGCATGCGACCTACGACGAAACGATCAGCCGCGCGCTGGATGTGTTCGAGCGCATCGACTGCGATGTCCCGCTGCAAGGCCTTCGCTGGTTCTTCGACCATGCGGAAACCGTTTCCGACCGCAACCTGGAGCGTATCGCGCGGTTGGGTGGAGGCATCGCGATACAACACCGCATGGCGTACCAGGGCGAATACTTCGTCGAGCGCTATGGCGGCGCTGCCGCGGAGCGCACCCCGCCGGTGCGCCGCATGCTGGAGATGGGGCTGCATGTCGGTGCCGGCAGCGATGCCACCCGCGTCGCCAGCTACGACCCTTGGACCACGCTGCATTGGCTCACCACGGGCCGCACGCTGGGTGGACTGCAGCTCTATCCGGACCGCAATCGGCTGGACCGCGCGACGGCATTGGCGCTCTGCACGCGGAACAACACGTGGTTCTCCGGCGAGGACGAACTCAAGGGACAACTGGACGTCGGGCTGCTGGCGGATTTCGCCGTGCTGTCACATGACTACTTCCAGGTTCCCGACGATGAGATCCGCCAGATCGTGTCCGAACTGACCGTGGTGGACGGGCGCATCGTGA